>Ga0208544_10000026_pt1 | contig 105311 bp, 96 predicted proteins | sample DEB08_DNA_9_FD_184526 | JGI IMG/M metagenome (GOLD analysis project Ga0208544, IMG submission 184526) | Aqueous microbial communities from the Delaware River and Bay under freshwater to marine salinity gradient to study organic matter... | ecosystem: Environmental > Aquatic > Marine > Coastal ...
TCATCGTCTCTCAGCCCCCTTCGGGGCTTCACCTGCCGCGCTGCGCTTGTCTCACCTCGCCATTGGCTCCACCCCGGACCCCCTTGCCCACAAGCTCGCCCGATCTGAGAAATTGCGGTCCAGCATTCCAGTTTGGATTGCCATATTTCCCCTCGACATCGCTTTTCAAAACTGGTCGCAAGCAACGCTTGCTCCCAGTTTTTTTCGAGCCAACCACATGTTGCATCCCTCAGCGACTGCCTTTATTTTTCTGACTTTCTTTATCCGCGTGGCCGACTCAAGTCACGCATCTCATTGTCCTGAACTTGTGCCAAGTTGTGGACGGCAGCCACCTGCAATCAAATGTGGCCGCTGACGAAGCTTCGGCTCAGCGTTCTCTTGGATTACGCTGCCTCCAAGGCTTCCTGAAGCTTCTAGGCAATCACCCCGCCCTGTGCCTTGACGTAGACAACCGATATCCTGAGTTCACCGATCTTCTTTTCTGAAGGCTTGTCGGGATCAAAATTGCTCCACTGATACAGAACATGGCGATCACCCTTTCCGGTGGTCACCAGGCTCCACCACTGGCTCTCGACGAGTCGGGGATTTGCCGCGTGCGGGGTGGCTGCGATTTCATGGATCAAGATACTTTCGGTCATTAGATCTCCAATGTTTCAACGGCTCTCCTATGCCGGAAACCTGAGAAAGTACAGACGACCTACGTTTGGCCGGGAATCGCGCGAAGCGTCGGACCGCTGATACCATTGACACGACCACCGATATTGGAAAGTAAGATACGCTGTCACTTTTGTCGGTTTCGTTTGTGGGCAGCGTCGCTGAAAAAAAACGATGGAGGGAAGTCGCTGTCAGCACGACGCGACTTCATGTGCTGATCCACCGGATCGACTGCGTGCCACCAGCGCAGTCCAGTGAATGAATATTCGCTGACCGACAACCTCGACGTGACGGTCATTGTGGTGCGAAACCTCATCGCTCCGGCGCGCCGGAGTGTCTCTGATGGGCTCGAAGCTGCCTTGCGGCAGTGCAGCGCCTGACTTTGCCATCTTTGGATACGCTGACGCCGACATAGATGACCGCTCCCAGCCCAAAATGGACATTCATTCTGCACTTGCATCCGATGGCGTCTCCCGCAGACCGGGCGGAAAGTGTGAATTCGCTGCAGCTGCGAAGGCACACTGTCAAACACATTAAAGCGGCCATTCAGGGCTCAGGTTCAACGCCCTGACATGCTGCACCAAACACCAAGGTCAGCAATGCGCAGATAGTGAACTTTGCAAAGTTGCAGGTCATGGTCGCTCTTCAGGACGCGACCGGCCCTTTGCTGCCGTTCATCATCATTTCACGAAGCTGCGATGCGGCCCGTCGAAGCGGCCATTGGTGAATGGCGCAGCATTTTGGTAGGCAGAAAAGTTGGCGAGAGCACTCAAAAAGCACAAAACCTAATTGATCGTGCCGCCGACAAAAACTCAATCCGCATTCCACAATAGGGCCTGATCACCGCCCAGTTTACTGTGACTAAGCGGGCGAAAATCGTCGGCAAAGGCATCTAGTTCGGAATTTGGGGATAAGACCAAATAGGCTTCGATCCAGGCTAGTTCAAAACTGCGCAGGTCTTCGGTGCCGTCAAAATAACTTTGCACTTTTCCTGAGTAAGCTTGGCTGGCAGCGCCTGTCGTCAAATCTTCCATGGCGAATTGCACGATCCTATCAAGCGCGTTGTCGCACACGCCCAGTATGGAAAACCCCTGTTTTTCAAGCAGTAGCGTTGTGACAACCATCGGTGCAATTGCGTGCAGTTGATAATGCAGCGCGTATTTCCCACGACGCATTTCTTGCGGCAGGCTGCCATCCTCAAGGGCTTGGCATTGCAAGTAAGTCGCGGACCAAGCCGACCAACGCAGTGCGACCGGATCACTGCGGATATCACCGACCAAGTTGATCCCAAGGGTCGCCCAAGCGCGCAAATTGCCAGTTTTGGCACCTGCAGTTGCGTCTTCTTCCCAAAACGCCATCTGTTCGTCTATTCGGCGGCCCAACCAGTCTTCTATGCGCTGTCGAGCAGCGACATCACGCGAATAAGGTGCAACTTGGCGATAAACCATTGCAAAACCTGCCAGGCGTGATCCGATCGAAAAGTTGGCTGTGATCGTACCCAGATCAGAAAAGGCATCCGCCTGTGCCCACACATCCATTTGGGCAATAACGCAGTCGGCGCGGTCAACCTGATCATCAGCGCCGCTTATTACGGCGTTGGCATCGCTGGACAGGTCGCGCAAGAAATGTTCAATCGGCGCGAGGGCCGCGTTGACGGCGGCGTTGCTGTCTTCATCTATATCAGACCGTGTCACGCTCTCGTCGGTGTAGCGGCTGCCAAAATTGAGGGACACCACCGGTTCGGGCGGCGCGGCGCAGTTATCAGTGCCAACCTGTGCAGATGCCGGAAGCGCTGTGGTTAAACTGGCAATTGTGACCATGATGCTGAGCGCTTTCATTATGTGTCCTCGTTCAAGTTTAGAAGCGTTGTTATGCTGGCTGCCTTGGCGGACCCCGCATCAGCGGCTTGTTCGAGCCATACAAGAGCTGCGTCAAGGTCGGCGTCCGTGCCAATCCCGAACGCAAGCGCGTAACCGTATTCAGCCATCGCCGTTACGTCCCCGCCCTGAGCAGCGCGTTGGAACCACGCGGTAGACGTGCTCAGATCGTCGCCACCCGTGGCCGTCTCACGCAGATGAACCGCATAGGCGCGCATGGAAAACACATCGCCCGATTGCGCTGCTGTGAGATAGATTTCTGGCATATCCAACGCCGTGTCGATCACCGCCTTAGCGGACGGATCCGCACGACGATAGCGACCTAAAAGGACATTCAAGACAGTGGTGTTTTGTTGATCAACCGCTTGGCTGATCATGCCTGCTGCACGGCTAGGATCGTATGTTGGTAGTTCGTTTGCCACCAGTAATTCAAACGATTCACCAATCGCCGTTTCATTGCCCATTGCGGCTGCCGTTTCGAACAACGCCAACGCGTCCGGCGCGGCGCGCGGCCCGACAGCGTCCAAGCGCGAACGCGCCAGATCGGTTATTGCCCAATCATTATTGTCCGTAAGTTGGCCTGCAATTCCAAGCCAATGCAACGCGCCGTCCGTATTACCGATATCATTGAGCAAGCGCGACAAGGCGATGACATTCTTGTAATCACACGGAATGATACCCGCGGCGCGCGATAGGTACTCTACGCGCTGTTCACCATTGACATGAGGGATCGCAAAAAGCAGCGCTTCGAAATCGCCGTTGGCGTTGATTATATCCGCATATTGATCGTGAACAATACGCGCGCCATCGTCGTTGCCTTCGAGAGCGGCGAGCAATGACAGCGCGATGCCTTCGCCGCGACCAGCGGGGCCGCGCAACAAGTCCCGAACTTCCTCTACGTTCAAATCACTGTCTTGGGAGTACGCCAGCAAGGTTTCGGCCAGCAATAGGGCTGCTGATCCGCCTGAGTTGGCGTATTGCTGACGTAACAGATCTATCGCCAAAACACGTTCTTGCGGGCTTTGCGCAAGTTCAAGTTCAAGCTCGGCCGCAGCGGCAAGAACGTCGGAGTATTGGTTAGAATACTCTTGCCAGAAGGCTAGCGTTTCAGGCGGGATGGCGGGGTTGACTTCAAGGTATTTCAGATAGTTTGCCATGGCTTTAGTACGCCCGTACAATGCGTGCGACTGTAAGCGGGCAATCAAAAGAGGATCGGTTTGGGCTGACAGCTCAAAAAGGCCACGTGCGGAGATGTCGACGTTGCGCGTGGCTGTCGCGTTTTCTGCCGCATTCCAGTATTGTGCTTCTTGAACGCGCGGGCTGTCGGGTGCGCCGCACATGAATGCGCCGTACAGTATTTTTGGCGGTGTGACGCCGCCCAAGGTGGTCACTGACCGAGACAAAATATCGACAGCGCGCTCAAAGGTTTCAAGATCGTCGCGCTGTGCGATCAACCCCATTGCCAGTTCTACAGAGCCGTCCAAATCATCAAGTTCAGCCGCGCGTTCCAGAAAGGCCATTGCATCGGCCCGCCCTGCCCAACGCCCTTGGCGTAAATAGCTTTCTTCAGCGAGGCGTGTGAACACCCAGCCTGACACGTCATCCATTTCACTCAGCTGTTGGAGGGCGGCGAAACGTTCGTCTTGCAAATTCGGATAAATGTCCGCGTGGTCTTCCAAAAAGATCACGATCCGCGTCAAGCCGGGGCGCAAACCAGATGTGGCAGCCGCGCGGTAAAGCGACAATGCCGCGTCCAGATCGCGATCCACCAGTGACCCAGCCTCATACAACCGGGCAAGTTCGATCTGGGCATAGGGAAGTTGGGCATCCGCAGCTTGCGTCAGATAGCGCACCAGCAGATCGTTGTCTTTTTCAAATGATTCAGCTTGGGAATGGAACTCCACCACCTTCCATGCAGCATTACTGTCACCCAAATCAGCGGCAAAGCGGAACCAGTCATGAGACAGCTGCGCGTTTTGCACAACGATTTCACCGCTGATATATTCGCGCGCAATGCGTGACGCCCGTTCGCAAATGGTGGGGTCAAGTTCACCGACCAACGCCCCGAACGCCATCGTGATGGCCAGATCAGTAGGGACATCCCACGCATCTAATCCTTCGCCGTTTAATTCCATTTTTGCCAGTGACAACATTGCATCCGCGTTGCCTCCATAGGCCGCATCGATCAGCAGTGAGTTTGCAAACTCGATGTCACGCGAGACACCGACGCCGTCGCGGTAAAACTGTGACAACGTGTTCTTCAGCCGCGGCGACAACGTTTCGATATCTGCGGAAAGTTGTGCCACCAGTTGTTGATTATTCAGGGCCTCAAACTCGCCCGCGGCTTCCATTGCGGAAATACGCGCCATCAAAGCATTGGCCCCTGAAAAGCGCGGCTCTGCTTCCTCAAGCCGCGCGATCATTTGTTCGATTGTAGGCAACCAGCGGGTCACATCAAGTTGTTTCAGCCGATTGATGTCGCGCGTGACGCTCGCCGCTGAAACATCAGGTAACCGCACGCCATCCCAGCTCTCCCAAAGCGCAATAGTCTGCGGATCCGGCGGACGCCGCACGCAAATACGAGTGGGTTCGATCTGTGGCGGTACGAATTCCAGATCAATCGGGGCAGCATGCACAATGTTTGCGCCGCCCACCACGTGAGCTATGGACAGTCCCAAAACTAAAAGGAGTATTGAAAAATTCGACTTTGGTTGATGGGGGGCATGAAACATAAGTCTGCTCCTGTTTTGGACTATTAGTTCAAGTAAGAATTTGGGATGGCGACGGCGGAATATCCTTCATCCGTAGAAATCAGAACAATCGAAACACCTGCGCCGCGTTCCAATTCAACCTGTGCCACAGACGACAGAACTTCGTCGCCGGACCGCACCTCAAGATCAAGTGTCAGTGGCGCACGCACAGCAATCGTTTGGGACTGTAGTGACGCGAGATCCGCAATAGCGACGGCATTGGCGGCGGGAACGTAAAGATCCACGCCATCCGTCATCGACAAGTTATAAAGCGACACGTCCGCTTTCGCCGGGCTGTTGGCAATATCATCGGTGATGATTGACGTTTCACCGTCTGCCGTCATGATGAGCGTGTAATGTGTGCTGGCGGACACCGCCATTTCGACGTTTCCGTTGGGCAAAACCACATCAATGTCACCGGGCATCACGTTGACGTAACGCGACACGCCACCTTCGATATCGCGCACTGTGTTACCGTCAATGGACACGACAGTCTGGCCCGGTGCAACAACACGAACAAAGCTTGAACTGGGGTCAAACACATCCTCGTAAAGACCATCATCGGCGAACGCTGACGTAACGGGTGCCAAAGCGAAAGCGACTGCCGCAAGTGTTGGGTATTTCATGATTCATCTTTCATTTGAGAGGGACAGACGTAGACAGAAGGTTCGGATAAAAACGGTTGGGTCATCTGGATGCGCATGGCCGCGGCACCCCCATCCCACAACCCGGACAACGGCATGTAAAAACGGCCCGTGCGGCTAAGACGTTCGCCGCGCTCGATTGTTTTTGTGCGTGTAAGCCCTTCATCAGACTGAAAAACAAAGGACGCTTGGGTTTCGACGTTTGCATGGGTGTCGACAAAGATCGTATCGGCGGGGCCCAGATCGTACCCGTCCAGATCAACGGTGATGATCGCTTCTTCAGCGTTGATCTGGGTGGCCAGTGGCATGGTACAGGTTTGGGATGCCGCAGCAGTCAGTTCACGCATCGGCAAATCACCATATTGAGCTAGATTGTTATAGATCGGGTTCTCCCAAATCAGAAAGCGCGGCGGGGCTTCTTCAAATTCTGTTGATGTCAGATAGGACGTGATCGAACCATATTGATTGCCCCCCGTCAGGGCATAATTCACCACCTCCAGCTGCGCGTATTCAGCCAGAAAGCCGGGAAAATTATTGATCAAGCTATCAGAAAACGACGTGCCCAGAAGCACGATCGGCGTCGTATTCGCACTTTCGCCAAACAGATCGAGCCCGCCTGAATCGAGATCGAGCGATTGGACCTGACTTGTGAGGTACGTCATGGTTTCAGCTTCTGGTAATGTGGTCAGGCATCTACTTTGCAAAATACGACGCATCCCTGAAAATGCGACTCCGACTTCAAGCGGGACAGTTTCGAAAAGGGTCGGGTCCAAATCGGCGTATTCAGGCAGACCGCGAATTGTTTCAGCGATGGCAATGGCCGTTTGACGCGCACCTGCTGCAGACCAGTGAAAATCGGCCTTGAAAAACGCAAGTTCGCCGTCGGGCATATCAATCATCGCATCGCGGGCATCAACCGTAACGACCCCCGCCGCGCCCAAACGGCGCAAGATGTCGAGGTGGACTTCCGTTGCGATCTCAAGGTCAAAACCATACCGCTCAACGTCCGTGGGAAGGTATCCGGGCATAGTTACGCTTTTGGTGGGTACGGGTACGAAAATCAGCGTCGTACCATTTGCCGCTAATGCCTGTGACAACTCGGCCATTTGGGCGACCGTCTGGTCGGAAAACGGATGGTTCATCCGCAGGTCCGCATTGATACGGTAAAAGACGCCATCGCGCCCTTCGATTGATGGAAGTTCGTTGTCGATTTCAAGCCCGGTGCAGCCGTAATTTGAATAATCTGCGCTGGATTGAGCGGTGGCGCTGCCCGAAGACAGGACGAGCGTCAGGCCCGCAAGCGCCGCAGTGGACACTGTTAGGGGGGTAAAACGGATCATTGGGTTACCTCGGGTTGGGGGGAAGGCCGCGCCACGGGCGAAATCAGAGTTGTGCCAACTTGATCAGCCGATCGTTCGGCTGTTACCCGCGCAAGATCAGGACGGGATTGTAATTTCGCCTCAATCAGCGGAAGCATGTTTTGCGCGGTCAGTGTCGTTTCAATTGAGGTCGCAGTCGCAGCAAGTTGCAAATATTGCTGGGCACGCAGCAGATCGAGCGTGGTGGCATCGGGATTGCGCAGGATGGTCATGGCGATTTGCAGGCCCATTTTTGCAGCCCCTTCGCCCGTTGCTGTATTGAGGACTACGATCAATTCATCTTCCAGCGGTCCAAAGGGCTGTTGGCGCAACTGATAGCGCAACACAGCATCCACGGCATGACTGTTGCCCGCCAATGCATACGACATCATTATATTTTTCAGAACGAGGGCGCGCGACGCAGAAAGATCAGACGCGCTAAGCTGATCGAGCATCCGGATAAGACCGGTGATGGAACCGCCGCGCCCCGTTGCCGCCGCCATGCCATAATAATGCGCGATGTCGGATTTGGGAACGCCGTTGTTTTGTTGTTCTAGTCGCTGGGCAAATCGCAAAGCTGCAAAGCCGTCGCCAAGATCGGCAAGTTGACGCAACTGAGAAGACCGAACGTCCCCCCCCTGCGACAGCGTTGTGCGTGCGCGGGTCAGGGCCGCGGACGGCAATTGGCGCGATGACGTGATCCCCGCGACGATGCGCACGGTGATACGTTCGGGTGCAACCGTATCGGGTGAGGATTGCGCGATTGCGGTGTGCGGGGCGGCGCAGACCAGCACGAGGGCGGCGATCAGATTACGCATTATCATCTCCGGTCGGATTGGTGATCGGGTCCAGCAGGGTCGGATCGCTGAGGTAACGGATCGGAAATTCCCAGATCACCAAGGGTGGTGCGTCAGTGGCGTCGAGCTGGTCAAGGTAGGTCTGCATCGGGGCGATGGGCCCCTGACCTTCAAGCGCGTAGTTCAAGATGTCTTGTGACAGCGCGAGTTTGAGGGCTTCAACAAAGCTCCAATTCGGGTTGGCGGAATAACTGGTGCCGATCAGGACCATGGAAACAGGGCCATCGGTGCCAAACAAATCAAACCCGCCAAGGCCAGCATCCGCCGCGTCCAGCTCAGCCACGTAGGGCGTGACCTGTTCAGCCGTCAGCCCGATTGATGCGGCAAGCCTGTCGGAGGTCACAAAGGACACCAGATCACCGGTAAAGGTGACGGGCGATTGGGCGATCGTCGTAAAGCTGTCTTCGCCCAGTTCGATCAGGCCAGATCTTGCCACACTTTGCGCAACGGCGGTCGCGCCTTGTGGTGTCCAATGAGTGTCGGTCTGAAAAAACGCGCCGTCAATTTGCGCAAGGTCTGCGCGCGGGTCCGCGACGGTCAGTCCTGCCAGTGCTGCAGCGGTCCTGAATTCATCATAGGTCGCAGCGAGCGCACGCGCCTGTCCTGCATCGCCCCCATGGTCTTGATCCAATTCGAGTTTGGCGGGGATCGGGACAATCACAAGGCGGGTGTTTTGTGCGGCCAGTTCGGTTTGAACCTGCATCATATAGGCCACGGCGTTTGGCAATGACGCAACCGCACCAGACTGGGCGCGGTATTCTTCGTCTGTGAACAGCCAGCCTCTGTTGCCTGCCACAACTCCATCGCGGCCTTCGTTCAACAATAGATAACGCGCAGCACCGACGAGACCGACCGCAGGTTCACGGTGTGGCAGATTGGCGCGATACAGCGTGTCGATTTGTGTGGTGAACCCACCGCGCATGAACCCTTCCGGAGTTGGACGTTCTGCATCACCGGTAAAAAGGGCAAAGTTGGCAAACACTGCATAGCCGAAGAACGCGACTGGCACGGTGAGTTTTATGGCTGTGTGAAAAGGCATTCAAACGCTCCGGATCAAAACTGGAAATACAAGAAGGGTGAAAAGCTTTGTTCAGCGAGTTTGAGGATCGTGACGGCCCCGATCACCAGCACCGAAATCGTCGCGGCCAGCTGCACGCCTGTGTTCAAAACTACGGTGCCATCCGCGCTGATTTGCGCACTGCCGCCCTGTTTGTGGGCCGCAAGATACGCATCAACACGCGGTTCAAGACAAACGACGAAGGCGGCCAGCAGGGCCAATGCAAGGCTTTCACGGGTGACGGATGCCCAGACAGCAGGATCACCGATCAGACCGTTCAGGCCAATCATGCCACCGTAAATCTCAAAGGCTTCGCCAACGTGGGTGGCGCGGAACATCACCCAGCCGATCAGAACGAACGTCAGGGTCAGCGGCAAAGCATACCAATGGGTTCTGGCGTTGCGGTCCCACCCGACAAACCGTTCCGCCGCCAACAACCCGCCGTGCCACAGGCCCCAGAGAATAAAGGTCCAGTTCGCACCGTGCCACAGACCGCCCAGCACCATGACCAACATCAGGTTGGCATAGGTTCGCGCGGCGCCTTTGCGGTTGCCGCCCAGCGAAATGTAGAGGTAATCGCGCAGCCAGTTGGACAACGAGATATGCCAGCGGCGCCAGAATTCGGTGATGGAGCGGCTGATATAGGGAAAGCGGAAGTTTTCCAAAAACCGAAAACCCATCATCTTACCCAGACCAATCGCCATGTCGCTGTAGCCGGAAAAGTCGAAATAAAGCTGAAGCATGTAGGCGGCTGCCCCTGCCCACGCCAAAGCCATACCAGGATTTTCCGTCGCAAACGCAAGGTCAGCCAAAGGCGCGACCGCATCGGCAAGGATCACCTTTTTGCCAAGTCCAATCAGGAAACGCGCAAGCCCGTCGCAGAACAATTCAACCGAATGTTCTCGCTCGCGAAACTGATCCTCAAGGTCTTTGTAGCGCAAAATCGGACCCGCAATAAGCTGTGGGAACAACGCAATAAAGGCAGCGAAGTCGATGAATTTCGCATCCGCCGTGGCGTCTCCGCGATGCACGTCAATCAAATAGCTGAGCGCCTGAAAAATGTAGAACGAAATTCCGATCGGCAGGATTAATTGCCAATGAATGCCAAGGCTCTCGGTGTCTGTGCCCAACAGTGCCGCAAAGCTTTCAATGAAAAAATTGAGGTATTTGAACACGCCGAGCACGCCCAAACAGCCAATCACCCCGATGGCGAGGAATGTTTTACCCAGCGATGTGTCACGGTGTTTGGCAACCTGCTGACCGATCACATAGGCAAAGCACGTGGTGAGGAACAATAGGCCAAGAAAATCGACGCGCCACCACGCATAAAACAGATAGGATCCCACAAGAATTGGGTAAGATCGCAACCGCACCGGCGTCAGGTAATAGATGACCAAGAAGACCGGTAAGAATAGAAACAAGAACGATTCAGATGAGAATACCACTGATCAGCCCTCCATCCGGGGTTGGCAGGTGATGGGGGCGATGTTGAACATTTCAATCCCGCCCGCGGTCAGTTCGATGCGTTCGGTGCCCCGAAGATTGGCGACGATTTGGGGTGATTGCGACGCGAGATCACCCTCAAGAAAACGCGGAAATTGATTGAGAAAATTATTGCCAAACAGCGACAGCTTGTCCGCCGAAGCAGAGGACAGCCCGAAACGGTTACCGATAAAAATGTTATTACGTACTGTCGTGATCGTGCCGACAGGCTGATCGCCAATGAATAAACCCGAGCTTTGATTGCCCAGCAGTTGGTTGGCGATGATTTGTGAATTGCGGCTTGTGCGCAATTCGATCCCCTTACGGCGACTGTCGATCGCAATGTTGTTCGACAGATTGATGCAATCGGACCGGTTAACCGAAATGCCACCCCCCGCGCTTTGCCACAACAGATTTCCAACAATCGCGGTGCCGTGGCTGCCTTGGGTTACGAACAGAGCTGTTCCCGCCGTGTTGAAAGCCAGATTATTGGAGATCTGACTGTCAGTGCTGCCATCCATAACGCGGATCGCGGGGCCTTCGCCCCCGCCAAGAAAGACATTGGATACAATGTCGGCCTGAGATGTTTGACGCATGGACAGGCCGGTCGAGTTCGGCCCCATAAAGACATTTGATGCGATGATGGGTGCCACGCCACCTTCAAAGGTTGTGACACGGATATTGCGCAGCACGCTGTTGGTCAGAAACGATTGACCGATTGGCGGGTATAGGCCGCGATTGACCACAGAAACACCGGAAAAGACGGCCGTGTCACCAAAGCCCAAGCCTTCAAAAACGGCGTTGGACAGATGCGCCTGTCCAGTGCCCGCGGTTACAAGGAAAGGCGCGAAGTCTGGCACATTCAAATTCGGTTGCGGCGTGGCGGACATCCGTGCGCCGTCAACGACCAAGACACCCAAGTTTACGATGAAAGCGCCATGCGCGGTGCTTAGTTCAATGATATCGCCCTGACCCAAATTAAGACGCGCAGATTGCAAAACCAGAAGCGGGATCTTCAGGATATTCCCGTCCATCATGGTGTAAGCCTCAGGCTGGGCAGCGATCCATGTCCGCAAGGTTTCGAGATCCACCGCGCCGCTTTGCACCACGATTATCTTGGGCACAGTGGCGGATTGCGCCCGCACGACCGTCAGCTGATCGTTGCCCCCTGCTGCTAATGCCAATTGTACCAGTCCAAGCCTCAGATCGATCAGTTCGATTTGTATTTCACTCATGGCCGGTTGTGCAGAAATAGCCGCGGCCTTCGGAATCGCGGCGCGTTCAGTCAAGTGGGCAATAGTATCCGTGATGTCGGACGGATGGGCGATTGTGGGCCCGCGTTCAAGCAGATCGGAATACACTTCAGCAATGTCAGATCGCATCGCCTCATAGTCCTGCATGGTTTGCGCGGTTGCTAACCCGATCCCCCCGAGGGACGAGGCAATAACCGCACAGATCATTAAAGAAAAGAAGCGCACACGATCAGCCATTCGACACGCTCTGCAAATGAGTGCTGGAGGACATCGAGGACGTTAGCGTCACGAGGATAACGTCGATTCTATCGGTCGAAGTATTGGTCAATCTGGTTTGATCCAAAACATCAAGCATCACGCGTTCGCCCTTGCCCAGAACACGGCGGCTAAGACCGTCGAATATGACCAAACCAGCACGTCCCGCGATAATCTGACGACCAGGCAGCGGATCGACCGAAATGGCGGCATCGGGATTTATGCGCAACAAACTCATATCGTGATCGGATGATGACATAACATGCTGGCTTTGACCCCATTCATGTTCCCGCGTGAGGTGACGCACGGCTTCGCGGCGCGTCTCCTCTTTCAGGGTTTCGACAATGGCTTTGACGTCCTGGCATTTGCCCCGTGCTGTGACCAAAACCGCGTCGGGTGTGTCGACTACGATGATATCAGACAGGCCAACAACAGCGACCAGACGATCTTCGGATCGCACGTATGTATTTTTGGAGTTGATGGAGATCACATCCCCGGACAGCACATTGCCGTCTTCGTTTGCGTGGCCGATGGCGTGCATTGACGTCCAGCAGCCGACATCGCTCCACTCGACATCAAGAGGAGACATCGCAACGGATTCAGCTTTTTCAAAAATCACACGTTCTGTGGGTTCGTTCGTGGCTTTGCTAAAACTGTCAGGGTCCAAGGTCAGGCATTCGCCCGTCCACTCGCCTTTTTGAATTGCATTGCCAACGGCGCGGTGGGTTGGCGCGTCAAAACGTTTGAATTCTTTGATAATCGTTTTTACAGAGTATAGAGAAATGCCCGATGCCCAATACGCAAGACCAGACGACACAAGGGCCGCTGCCTGCGCGAGGGGTGGCTTTTCGACGAACTCTGCAACGCGATGCAGGCCCGGATAAGAGGCAAAAGACCCACCATCTGTGATGTATCCGTAACCGGTTTCAGGGTAGTCGGGTTTGATCCCAAAGGCGACGATACGACCATCGGATGCGGCCTTTCGCATTTCAAAGATTGGAGTGTTCAAGTTGCCGACAATGACATGGTCAGACGGCAGGATCAGCATCAACGCGTCAGGGGTTTCCTGTGCCAGCATCATCGCCGCGGCAAGAACGGCGGGGCCAGTATTGCGCGCCATCGGTTCACAAATGACGGTCGCTTCGCACTGAATTTCTTTCAGTTGTTGTACTATCGTGCGGTAATTCTGCACGGCCGTGACAACGACAGGTTTCCCAAACCCCTTACAGCGATGGCGTTGGATGGTCGCCTGAAAGAACGTCAGTGAATCCGGCCCTGCAACGGGCTGAAATTGCTTGGGGCTTTGGGTGCGCGACATGGGCCACAACCGCGTACCCGTCCCACCACAAAGAATAATCGGTCTAATATCGTCCATCTTAAAGATCCTGTTTTGCGCGCGGTAAAGAGTGCGGCTTAAGGCAAGGAATGAGGGCCAATTAGGACCCAGAAAGGAAGTTTTTCACATCCACGAAGGCGGCGTTAATGTATGATGAAATTACATCCGGTAGGAATGAGCGGCGAAACCGCAGGCGCGCATTTTCACCGACCGTAATCTGATCGATATCTGCTGGATCAAAACTAAGATCGGCCGCAACCAAATCAGTAGCCTGTCCAACGTCCAGCGTTTCCAGGAGCGTCACAGACACTGGAACAATGGTTCCGTTGGCCATTTCTAGTTCGGCGTTGTCACCGGAAATCAGTCGCGTCGCCCCTTCAGCAGTGATGGCGAGGCTGACTTCAGGAACCGCGTCGGCGTCCACAAGTTTGACCAGTGGCGTGCCTGCTAGAATGGTGGCACCTTCGTAAAATTCCGATAGTGGTTGGATGTCACAATCGCAGGGCATCCGAACGCTAAGGAGGTCGCCAGAATTCGCCCCAATGGAATAGACCACATCGCCAAGACCTGCGGAAACATTGGTATAGGTGATTTGACCCGCAGACGTGGCGCGCAACGTTTCGCCAGATTGGCTGATCACGACAGGTCGCGGTTCATAACTGAACACAATACGATCGTGAACAATGTTAGTCGCCATTGCAATCAAACCGACGCTTAGTGAAAGAATACCAATCTTGCGCACCACGCGCGAGGTGCGCTGCATGGCGTTCGGCGGAACCGTGGGAGTTTTGGATTTGGCACGCGTCGGCCCAGTGTAACCCAAAAAACGGTCCATTGTGATCAGGTCACCGGCAAGGTGGCTGTTTATGATGTGACGTAATGGGGCAAGGTGGCTCGCCGTTGGATTGCGGAAACGCATTTTGTAGTTTGGGCTACTGGTGTCGCCGATCTTTTCGACATCAGCTTCTACAAACAAGCTTATAGTGAAACCCTCAAAATCAAACTGCAAGGCCATCGTCGTACGATCAAGATTGGCGTTCGGCGGCATCAAGCCAGACACAAAGGCTTCGGTGATGGACAGGGTTTTCCCCTCAAGGCGACGCGCCCCAATGCGCGCAGTGAACGGTATCTGCAACTGAGGATGTTCATTTTCATAAATGAAACCACCAGAGACGGTGTCCTCAGGTACATCGGGGATTGGAGTGAGTGTGTCAGTCATGCGAGGTCCTGTTCATCAAATTTGTCAAATGACACCGGTCAAAAAGAGAACGGCTACGGTAAGCCACCCAAGGGTGAGGAGATGGAGGTAAGCCGAGCCCACAGCGCCAACGCGTTGCCCCAAAGACTGGCGGACGGGTGCGCCTGTGGCCGTGACTTGGCGGGTCCATTTCTGGCGATCCAGGCGGAACAAAACGTAAGTTTTGACTGCGGCACCAAACAATTGGCCAAAATACAGCAGGAAGGGATAGATGATTGGAAAGCTGCGACCGCGAAACAAACAAATTCCCGTGCAAAAGACGTAGCGCGTGAACATGACCCAAGCGAGATAGACGGGAATGACCATTGGATCATAAAAAATGGCGGCGATTATCATGCAAATCGGTCCGGCCAGCGTCGTCCACATGGACATGCGTTGGTCAAGGATCGACCACCACGTGAAATACCCGATCTGGGAGGCTGGCAATTCAAGTGCGCGCCCATTTGTACGCAACATATTTCCGAACCAACGCACCATCAACACGGTAGCACTTGCAAAGAAGCCCGGCTTGGGTTGGGTTTCCATAGAGCTGCTGGCGACGTCGGGCAGATAAGCCATTTGATAGCCATTCTTCATCAGCCAAAACCAAGTAGACTTGTCGTCACCCGTCAGGAAATTTACGCGGCCCAGACGCCAATGATCGATGAAATCATGCTGCACACTGTTGATAAAATCGGGGTTAGTTGCCAGATCGGCCCGGAACACTGACATGCGCCCTGTCAGCGTCAGAACACGATTGCTGAGCCCCATGGAACACATCATCAATTGGCGTTGATCAAAGCGCAGTTCGAACCAGTCGCGAAACAAGCCGGGCTGTTCTATTTCGACTTCTTCATCTGTGGTTAGCGCACCAATCGCAGGATTGGTAAAGAACGGCGCGGTCCGCGCGACAATGTCTTCGGGCACGCAACTGTCGCCATCCACGAACAAAACGATGTCATGCCTTGTCGGGCATTGGCGTGCGATAAGGTTTAGGGATTTGGCAAGGGCATCGCGTTTGCCAGTTCCAGGGATGCGATCAACGATCAAGTTCACGCGCGACATATCAATCGGCATTGAATCGAAAATTTGCTGGATCAGCCGCGCGTCCGAGCCGTCAACGACAGACGACACGATCGTCGCCCCGTTTGTTGCGTTTGCCGCAGCGAGAAAGATGCTGCGGTAAACAGGAACAGTCACACTGCTTTCGATCATATAAGATGTGACCAAGAAAAATGCATGGGCATCGACAGATTGTGCATCATACCGCGCCTGCGCTTGCGCCTTACGACGCGGGTAGCGAAAGAACCGGAATATAACCGCGCGGGTAACATTTATGCCCGCCCAACTATAGCGCCACGCCCCAAGAAACCCCAACACCAACACAGCCTCCTGTGCTGGCCCGAGCAAGTCTGTTGGCACAGTCGAGGCCAGCAAAACCGCTACGGACAAAAACGCGAGATGGCTTAAGATGTGGAGGATCATCGGCATCTACCAGCAGATGCCGTGGTAGTCGTCGCCACTGACGCGGGTGCGGCTGATGCGGGTCAAATCGATCATCGGCTTGCCATTTACAGCGACAAGTTCTTCCAACGTATCTTTGTATATGTTGCCAACCACGATTGCGTCCGATCCTTTGATCATCGAAGACAAATCAGGGTTCAAACGATCTTTAAGGTCAGGCACCACGTCATTTCCCCGCCCTGCGGTGGAGTTTACGTTGGCATAGGCTTCGTGAACGAAGGGGTCGTAGATTTCCACGACAACTCCGGTTCTGATCAGACGTGCCGCAAGTTCAGCCAAGGGGCTTTCGCGCATATCATCTGTGCCGGGCTTAAAGCTGATGCCCACAAAGCCGACTTTCTTGGCCTTGGAGGAATTAATCATCGCTTCGGCTTTGCCGATCTGTGCTTCGTTGGCTTCCAAAACAGCGTGCAGCAGGGGCGCTGGTGTATTGTTCACAGCGGCAAGGTGGCGCAAGGCGCGCACATCTTTAGGCAGGCACGATCCACCAAACGCAAAGCCGGGGCGCATGAAGTAAGGCGACATGTTCACCTTGTGATCCGAACACAGGATTTCCATGACCGACTGGCCGTCCAATCCGCAGGATTTGGCAATATTTCCAATCTCGTTTGCGAAGGTCACTTTCACCGCACGCCAGATGTTGGATGTGTATTTCACCATTTCAGCGGTGCGAAGATCGACCGTGTGGATTTCGCAGTTCAGGTCTTTGTTCAGGTCCGTCAGGATGTCACGTGTGGTATCATCGAGCGCTCCGAACGCGATAAGACCAGGATCGTAGTAGTCTTCGATCGCGGTGCTTTCACGCAGAAATTCCGGATAGTATCCAACGCCGAATTCAGAACCTGCCTTTTTGCCAGATGCTGCTTCCAGAACTGGAATGCAGGTACCTTCACAGCTGCCGGGAACGATAGTGGACCGGATAATTACCGAATGGAAATCGTCCTTCTTGGCGATTGCAGCGCCCATGTTTTGGCAAACCAGTTCAACGTATTTTAGGCCCACCGACCCGTCTGGCGCGCTTGGCGTTCCGACACAAACAAACGACGCGCTTGTATTGTTGATGGCGTATTCGACATCATCGGTCGCGCTAAGCTTTCCCGCGGCGACGACTTCTTTCACAAGGTCGTCCAGACCGTTTTCGACGATGGGCGACAGGCCTGCGTTGATGGCATCAATCTTGCCTGCATCTACGTCGACCGCAATGACATCGTGACCGTCTTTAGCCAAACATGCAGCAGCGACCACCCCGACATATCCGATTCCAAAAATACTGATTCTAGCCATGCGAGCCTCTCAAAAAATGTTGCATGATCAGAATGCCGCACTGCAACATTTTCACCAGTCAGCAAAGTTCCCTACAGCGTAAGGATTCCTTAACCTTTTTGTGAATTGCTCAGTAAGTATTGGCTTTTGTTTGATAAATTATATCCTCACTAGGAGCGGGGTGTCTCTAGTTTCGAACCAACAGTAATGCTGCGCCTGCACAATAAGTATATTTGGAAACAGTATCGACGGCGATTCGTTAGACCTATGTGATCCAACCCCGATCGTGAACATAGCTCACCAGATCGGCCTTACCTGACAGGTTCAACTTCTTGCCCGCGCGGGCCTTGTATGTGTCGACAGTCTTGCTGCTGATATCGAGATCATGGGCAATTTGCTTTGAGCTTAACCCGCGGGCAAGCCCGACCAGAACAGCCTTTTCACGCTCACTTAGAATCTCTTCATCGGGTGCATCTGAAATCATCGGGCGTAAATGCGATCCAAAACTTCTGTCGAAATACATGCCACCATCCAGAACTGCGGCAAGGGCAATTTCAACATGGCGCAGTCGTGCGTTTTTGGACACGCAACCGCGAAACCCGGCGTCAAGCACCGCCCGCAGAACCGCGTCATTGACCTTAAAGCTGTAGCCCAGAAGAAGTGTAGTTTCGCTCGCATCACGAATGTCGCGACCAAAATCCATAAGATCATAATCGCGGTTCAAATCCAGATGTGTAGGGTCAAGGCACAAGACGTCTGGACGGTTCTCCTGAACCTCTGACACCAGATCAACGTCGGGCTGTACAAACCGACAATCTAAAATTCCATCTACTTTCATGTGCTGTGCAAGCGCTTGCGACAAAACGGGGTTCCGGTCCACAAACAGAACCGTTCGCGTGCTATGTTTGCCCTCCTGTAGCGGGAGGTTAAAAACTCTTGGTATTTCAGTCATCTATTTCCCCAAAAAAAAGTCTCGCAATAAACACTCACCTTAACACGGCCAAGGCTCTGCCCGGCCACTGTTCATGTGCCGGGACACAAACGGCCTGTACAAATTAAAACAGGCGCGCCGTGGGATTGCGGCGCGCCAAAACTCGTTAATCGCTTGTGCGTTTTAGCTCCGCGATGGGAAAATACCCTGCAATGCGATGATGTAGTTGATGCAAAGCGTGGGCTGCATGTTTTCGTGCTGCTGGCCGCCACCTGCGTTCGAAACCGTACGGCTGTTCAGCGCTATTGACGGCTGTGTCGCCGGATCAGATGGATTATTGTCGATAAAGATACTGGCCGATGCGATTGCGTCGCCGCTCGGGCGGCTTCCGGCAGCAGCACCAGAGGCGACCAGCATTTCATGGTTGTGGTTGGGCATCTGGGATTCGACCAGAGTCACGTGTTCTAAGCCGACGCGCTGACCGATCTGACGTGGCGTCAGGCCGGGGCCGGAGCCGGCATGCATGGGCACGCGACCGCGCAGATCAGGCAGCGCAAAGGTTGTGCGTCCGTCGCCGCCGTATACCGTGCCGATGATCGAAAATAGTGCGGAGTTGCTTGAGATCGGCAGCAATTGCCCATCACAGAAAGCCCAGCCGCGCGGCGCGAAATTGCCGCCAAAAAGCATAATTTGAGCGATAAAAGGTTCCATTATTCCTCCGGATTCCAAGTGGTTTCGATGCACTAAGCCGTGAGGCGAAGCATGCTGCAACCAGCGTACCGTTCGGCTTGACTGCGGGTCTGTGCCAAAGCGCACAGTCACTAAGGACTTTTTTACGTATGGTCAGTCGGGAATATCGACCCTGTGGTCCGCCACAAGTGCCTGGATTGGCTTATGTTTTTTGCGAGGAAATTGACGATGAAACGTATTTTAGCACAAGCCTTACGGGCCAGTGGCCTGATAATTTCCCTAGCTGCGCCGGTATCGGTGCAGGCCTTTGGCGCGCCCGCGTTCGATGCTGGCGGCACCCGTCCGGTTGGCATCACAACCGGGTGCAACTTCAACCCCTTCAATAGCCCGAATGGCGAAGGCGGCGGGCAGCCCCCCGAAGCGGATGTGCGGTTTTTTGTAGCCAGCGTTGTGTCACCCACATATGTAACTGCCGGCGGCAGCGCTTGGCAAAATGGAAATGTGGTCACAAGCGGACGCATTGCAATCACCCCGGCCCACATTCAGGAAGAATGCGCGTTTGAGCCGGGTTCGGTGACAATCGTTTCGCAGAACGGCGCTGACAACGGGACATATGCGGCAGATGACTTCATGGGGATCACCTTTATTGCCACCCCGGCGGGTGACACGCAGGCCTATACCTACACAATCGGCATGCAGGGTGCGACTAGTCCTGTCGTCGTGACTTCCAGGGTAGCCTACACCCCGCCCTCTGACACAACAGCGCCGACCGCATTGTCGCTGGTGCGCACAACCCCGACCGCCACGTTTACCAACGCTGACAGTCTGACATGGACCATCACATTTGACGAGGATGTGACGAACGTAGATCCTACCGATTTTACTGTATCGGGCACCTCCGCGACACTGGCCGTGACCGGCTCCGGCGCAATCTATAGCCTGACCCTGAGCGGTGGCGATCTGGCCAGCTTGAACGGGGTCGTGACCATCGGATTGGCAGGGTCGCCGTCGATTCAAGACGTTGCTACCAATCCCCTCTCGGGTGGTATTTCGGGCACTAACGAATCCACCTATTCGGTGGACAACGGTCAGGACAGCCTTTTGCTGACGACACCGTCAAGCACCGTTAGCGGTGAATTCCAGGTCACGGGTGTCTTCACGGCTGTCGGCCCTGCGCCTGCGCCGAATGCGGTCAGCCCGGGGGTTGCCGTGCTGTCGAATGTTCAGATCATGAACGGCACCGTCACCGGCTCAAGCGGATTTAGCGGGAACACGCTGACCTTTAACGTAACGCCCAGCGGGCCCGGCGCAGTGAACGTCGTGTTCCCTGCGGCTGCTGCAATGGATGGCGCCGGCAACCCGACGCAGGCGTCAAATACGCTTTCTGTGACGGACCAGGACAACACACCGCCGGTCGTGACAGTCCCGGATGATATCAGCGTGTTTGCGGATGCGGGTCTGTCCTCTGCCACCGTGACCTATGCCGCACCAACTGCGACTGACAATGTCGGCGTGACCTCCGGGCCGTCGCTGACGGCTGGCCTTGCCTCTGGCGGGGCGTTCCCGATTGGCGTGACAACGGTGACCTATCAGGCGCTGGACGCGGAAAACAACACCGGCAGCGCCAGCTTTACCGTGACGGTCACCGATGGTGAAAACCCGGTCGTGACAGTCCCGGATGATATCAGCGTGTTTGCGGATGCGGGTCTGTCCTCTGCCACCGTGACCTATGCCGCACCAACTGCGACTGACAATGTCGGCGTGACCTCCGGGCCGTCGCTGACGGCGGGGCTTGCCTCTGGCGGGGCGTTCCCGATTGGCGTGACAACGGTGACCTACGATGCAACAGATGCACAGGGTAATATCGGCAGCGCCAGCTTTACCGTGACGGTCACCGATGGTGAAAACCCGGTGGTCGGCGTTCCTGCGAATATCGCGGTCGGGACGGATGCCGGTCAGTCAACTGCTATTGTGACCTATGCCGCACCAACAGCGACCGACAACGTGTCTGTCACCTCTGGCCCGACGCTGATGGCTGGCCTTGCCTCTGGCGCGGCGTTCCCGATTGGTATGACAACGGTGACCTACGATGCATCAGATGCACAGGGTAATACCGGCAGCGCCAGCTTTACCGTGACGGTCACCGATGGTGAAAACCCGGTGGTCGGCGTTCCTGCGAATATCGCGGTCGGGACGGATGCCGGTCAGTCAACTGCTATTGTGACCTATGCCGCACCAACAGCGACCGACAACGTGTCTGTCACCTCTGGCCCGACGCTGATGGCTGGCCTTGCCTCTGGCGCGGCGTTCCCGATTGGTATGACAACGGTGACCTACGATGCATCAGATGCACAGGGTAATACCGGCAGCGCCAGCTTTACCGTGACGGTCACCGATGGTGAAAACCCGGTCGTGACAGTCCCGGATGATATCAGCGTGTTTGCGGATGCGGGTCTGTCCTCTGCCACCGTGACCTATGCCGCACCAACTGCGACTGACAATGTCGGCGTGACCTCCGGGCCGTCGCTGACGGCTGGGCTTGCCTCTGGCGGGGCGTTCCCGATGGGCATAACCACAGTGACCTATCAGGCGCTGGACGCGGAAAACAACACCGGCAGCGCCAGCTTTACGGTCACCGTGACCGATGGCGAAGCGCCGGTCGTGACGGTGCCTGCGGATATCATCGTTTCGACCGATCCCGGATTGGCGACGGCTGTTGTCACCTATCCCGCCGTCACGGCGACCGACAACGTCGCTGTTACCGCCGGGCCTGATCTGACGGTCGGTCTACTATCTGGTGCGACCTTCCCGCTGGGCACGACCGTCGTGACCTATCAGGCGACAGACGGCGACACCAACATCGGCACCGCCAGCTTTAACGTCACCGTCGAGGATAACGAAGCACCGGTGATCCGTCCGATTGGCGCTGTTTCGTTCGAGGCGGACCCAAGTGGCACGCGGGAGATCACGTTCAGCGCGATCGTCGATGACAACGTCGATACGGGGATTGCGCCTGTCTTCCGGCTGGATGGCAATGTGATCACCCCCCCCTATGATTTCCCGGTCGGGCTGAACGCCATCACGATCAACGCAACCGATACAGAAGGCAATGCGGCGGTCGAAGTGATCTTCAATCTGACAATCGTCGCGGGTCAGGCCCCGGATGTGCCTGACATCACGACGTCGGTCATCAACGCCGACCGGTCCATGACTATTGGCGGCACGGCTGAAACCGACTCGACCGTGCGTGTCACCTTCCCGGACACGACTTTCCAAGAGGTCACGGCGACAGGTGGTGCGTTCATCGTCACTTCCGCGGCGCTCATGACCGGCGGTACAGTCACGGTCACGTCCACCGACGATCGCGGCTACACATCGCTGGCGGCAACGGTTGACCTGTTCCCTGACTACGACCAGCCGACAGTCGCAATCACCGGCGCACCTACGCGCGTTATTGATGAATCGCCGTTTACCGTGACGATCACCTTCTCGGAAAATGTGACCGGCTTTGTGTTGGGCGATATTGGTGTGACGGGGGCAAATGTGGCTGCCTTTGCGGGCACCGGCGCTGTCTACACCGCTGAGATCACGCCAATTGCAGGCGAGGCCGTCGTGCTGAGCGTTGCGGGCGGTGTGGCGCAGGATGACTTTGCCAACCTGAACGTAGCGTCCGATGTGATCAGTATAGAAAACGCTGCATTGACCGAAACCGAAGAGATGATCACCCAGGTCATGCAGTCGCGCAACGCCGCATTGATCGCGACACAGCCGCGCATCGGCAGGTTCTTGTTGGGTGGCCAGTTTGGTTCGTTCAATCTGAATGTCACGCAGGGCGTTGGCAACTTTGACCTCACCACCTCGTCCGAGCGGCCAGTCTGGCTTGCCGGTCAGGGCCGCTGGTCTACCGAAGGGGCGCTGGAAACATCGTACTTCAACCTGGCCGTCGGTGGGCATATCGCCATGACCGAGAATGTGTTGCTGGGTGCCATGGCACAGTTTGACAGCACTGTCAGCGATGAGGCGGTGATGACATTCGAAAGCACGGGTTGGCTGGTTGGTCCTTATGCCGTGCTGCGGATGGCGGATCAGCCGCTGGTGTTCTCTGCGTCCTATCTGATGGGTCAGACGACGAACACCTTGTCGCCCTTTGGGACCTACGAGGACGAATTCAGCAGTGATCGCAGCATTCTGACCCTAGGTGTCACCGGCAAGATGGAACTGACGTCGGTCACGCTGATCCCTCGGCTGGATCTGGCGCATGTCACCGACGAAAGCGAAGCCTATACCGATGGCGACAGCAATCTGGTGCGGGCGCAGACCGTGACGATGACGGATGCGACGATCGGTCTGGACTTTGTCATGCCGATTGACGTGGCCAATGGCGCGCTGGAGCTGATCGGCGGGATCGGCGCGACCTCGTCGCGGTTCGACAACGGCGTGGAAGAAACCGACGACACGCGCGGCCAGACCGAACTTGGCTTCCGGTACACGATGGAAAGCGGCGGTCTGGTAACGGCACGCGCAACCTATGACGGTCTGGGTCAGGACGACTACGAGGCGGTCGGTGCAGAGGTGTCGTTCGAAATCAGCTTCTGATCCACACACGACAAAGACAGGACCGACGTTGCAGTGATATGCAGCGTCGGTCTTTTTGTATCCGCAGCGCCGATGATCGGGCCATGCTGGCTGTGTTAATCGCTGGGGTCCGCAGCGGCGCGGCGGCGCAGGTCGGCGCGGATGATCTTGCCGGTTGTGGTCATCGGCATCGCGTCGATAAAGCGCACGACCCGCGGGTATTCATAGGCAGCGAGCCGGGTTTTGACGTGGTGCGCAATGTCGCGGGCCAGCGTATCCGAGGGCGCGTAGCCGCTGGCCAGCTGGATATAGGCGGCCACCACGGCACCCCGGATCGGATCAGGTTTGCCCACGACACCCGCCAGTTGCACAGCCGGATGACTGAGCAGGCAATCCTCTATCTCGGCGGGGCCGATACGGTAGCCGCCAGAGCTGATGATATCGTCATCGCGCCCGACGAATTGCAAACGTCCCGTCGGCGTTTCGCGGCCCTTGTCCCCGGTCAGCAGCCATTTTTCACCGTCTATGGCGATGAATTTGGCAGCGGTCGCCGCAGGGTCTTGCCAGTATTCAAGAAACATCACGGGGTCGGGCGCGCGCACGGCGATGCTGCCCTCGGTTCCGGTCGGGCAAAGCTGACCTGTGTCTTCGTTGATCAGGCCGACCACATGGCCGGGCACGGCAAAGCCCATGACGCCCGGCTCTGCCGGTTCCAGCGCGGCGCAGGAGGACACGATCATATTGCATTCGGTCTGGCCGTAGAATTCGTTGATCGTGGTGCCGAAAACCTGCCGGCCCCATGCGATCAGTTCCTTGCCCAGTGTCTCGCCCCCGCTGGCGACAGAGCGCATGGGCACGGCAATGTCAGGCGTATGAAGGCGCATCAGTTTCAGCGCGGTCGGCGGCAGAAATGCGTTGCGGATGTCGTGCGTGCGGATCAGGTCAAAGGCCGCCTGCGCGGTGAACTTGCGAAACCGGCAGGCCACCACCGGCACACCGTGGTGCAGCGCGGGCATCAGCACATCCAGCAGGCCGCCGATCCAGGCCCAGTCGGCGGGGGTCCATATCCGGTCGCCGGGTTGGGGAAAGAAATCATGGCTCATCTCTACGCCCGGCAGATGGCCCAACAGCACGCGGTGCGCGTGCAGCGCCCCCTTTGGCGCGCCCGTGGTCCCCGAGGTGTAGATCAGGATCGCGGGGTCATCGGCGCCGGTCTTGGCGGCGGTGAATGTGGTCGGCTGATCGGCGCGCAGGGCATGCAGGTCGCGGGCGTCTGCGCCGGGGCCGTCGATGCTGTAGATCATCTGCAAGTCAGGCAGGCCGTCTTGCAGGGTCGCCAGCGTTGCGGCCCCTTGGGCGTTTGTGATGACGGCACGCGCACCGGAATCGTGCAGCCGGTGGCGCAGGGCATCTGGCCCGAACAACGTGAACAGCGGCAGTGATATGCAGCCCATTTTAGTGATCGCGATATGGGCGGCCGCGGTTTCCATACATTGCGGCAGCAGGACCGCGATTCGGTCGCGCGGGGCCATGTCGTGCGACAGTAGATTGGCGATTTGGTTCGCGGCGTCGCGCAATTGCGCATAGCTGTGCTCTGTGACGTGGCCTGCCTGATCCACATCAATAATCGCCAGGTCGTTGGGGGTCTTGGCGGCAATACGATCGCTGATATCCACCCCGATATTATAGTCATCGGGGATGTTCCAAACAAAGGCGTCGCGGGTTGCCCCGATGGTGTGATGTGGCTGAAGCATGGCGCAGTGTCCTGTGCGGCGCAAAAATGCGCAACCGCTCAAATCACATCGCGCGAGCCACGATGATATGTCGATGATTCTAAACACGATTCGGTTTTTTGGGGCCGATCCTTCTGTCTTGGGGTTATGTCATCGGGCGGTAACCTGTCCTTTTCGCATGGCGGGCCATTGTGTGACGTTACGTCAGTTTCGTAGGTTTGCCATGCGTCAAGGGCTATGCGGACGGCTAAACCTAAGAATTATAAGTTGTTTTTGCGCTTTTTTGCGCCAGGCCAGCGTTCCTGCGGGACCCCTCTCCCGAAGGTGAACGCAAAATGAACGGGCTGTTTTTTGGCGGTTCATCGCTGCTGCCGGATGATAAGTTCACAGTTAGTTGAATTGAACCGCACCACCATCAATCTCGCATCAATCTGGCCAAGCGACCTGACAAGGATAGTAGGACATGTACGACATACAGTTTCAATCTGATGATCGCTCTGCTTCGGAAACGTGCGGGCGCATGTCACGGTATTGGGACGCAGGTACGTCTGTCGATGTCTTGGCTACGATGCGTACGGATGATAAAACAAACAAATCTACAGACCGGTTTCCGAAGATTGATGAAATTTTGGACCGGGTGAGCAGACAGACCAAGTTGGGTCACGCATGACGAAAGGAAAGCGGCGATCTGGTGATGACAATGCGACGTGCATGTCAAAGTCGGGGATGTGGCAAAAAATCATGAAATTCACTCCTCACATCATAGCAGCGCTCGTGTGCTTGACGCCCGCAATGGCGACGTCGGAAATCACAGAGCTTTCGCAGTCTGAGCTTCGCGCGGCAGTTTCGGCGCGCACGGCGATTCCAACACGCACACTGATTGCCGGTGTTGAAAGCTTTACCGGCGGTAGCGTTGTCGATATCCGCGCCTTCCTGGTTGACGGGAGCGTGACATACCGGATTTTGGTCCAGCAATCTGACGGGCAAATTGGGTCGATCATGGTAGACGCCGCTACGGGTCAGGCCGTCAGCGCATCGTCGGAAACGGGTGAGCAAGTTGTCTCGGCAGCTGCGTCCACCAATGGCAATACGCAGTCGCGCAATAACCTGAGCAGCCCTGGCCGAAGCCTTAACAACGGCGATGGCAATGGTAGCAATGGCGGCAACAACGGTGGCGGCAACAGCGGTGGCAACGGTGGCGGCAACGGTGGCGGCAACGGTGGCGGCAACGGTGGCGGCAACGGTGGCGGCAACGGTGGCGGCAACGGTGGCGGCAACGGTGGCGGCAACGGTGGCGGCAACGGTGGCGGACGAAATAAGTAAAGACTAAGATTTGCCAAACTTATGCCACGACTGTGGCCTATAGAATCTCACATGCGTATTCTGATTGCCGAAGACGAGCAGGTGCTCGCGCAACAAATAAAGACTGTCTTGAAGGCTGAAGGTCGTGTCGTTGACATGGCCCATGACGGTAGTGAGGCCGAGTTTTTAGGTAGCACAGAGCCCTATGACCTTATTATCCTGGATATCGGTCTTCCGATCCGCGACGGGCTGACTGTCCTCAAGACATGGCGTGCGACCGGTATCGACACGCCTGTCCTGATTCTGACCGCCCGCGACGGTTGGTCTGACCGGGTTGACGGGTTGGACGCAGGGGCAGATGATTATCTGACAAAACCATTTCACATGGCAGAACTATCCGCGCGAATCCGCGCGATGATCCGGCGGAAAACAGGTCAGAGCAATCCGGTTTTTTCAAAAGATGACATCAGCTTTGATACCCGCAATAATCAGGTCACGGTGGCTGGCATTCCTAAAAGTTTGACAGCGCAAGAAAGCGCTGTCCTGTCGTATCTTTTTCACAATTGCAATCGGCTCGTGTCGCGGTCGGAACTGTCGGATCACATCTATCAATACGATGGCGACCGCGATTCAAATACGATTGCGGTATTTGTGAACCGACTGCGCAAAAAGCTTGGTGATGATTTGATCCAAACCGTTCGCGGTCGGGGCTATGTTATCAAAGCCATTGCATGAAATCGCTGCGCGCGCGTGCACTGACCGGCGGTATCATTTGGGCGACCTTGGCAATTTTGATCGGTGTTTTCGGTATGGCCTCCTTTTTGGATACGCAGACCCAGACCCGGTTTGATCAGCTTTTGCGCAACCGGCACACGCAGGCATTGGTTGCGGTCGCCAATAACTATGATTCTCCCGATAGCATTGCCCAGGGAATCGGGGACCCGGTCTATGGGAAGCCGTTTTCGGGCGAATACTGGCAGGTCCAAAAAGCGGACGGCGCGTTATTTGTGTCAAAATCGCTGGTCGATTCGCTGTTGCCACAGCCCGACGGCACGGTGGCGGGGATCACGTTGCGCAACTATGTCGATCAGACGGGCGAGCAGTTGCGCAGCATTGCGCAATGGCTGACGTTGGACGACGGCTCTCAATGGCACGTACAGGTCGCGTCATCTGTTCAAACACTCTTGGATGAACGCCGGCTTCAACGCAGTAATCTTATGCTGGCGTTCGGCATGATCGCCATTGTCGGCGTTGTCGGTACATTCTTTCAGGTTACCGCCACGTTCAAGCCACTGAACAAGTTACGCCACGATGTGCTGACGCGCTGGGATAGCGAAGATGGGTTACGGCCCGACGCCTACCCGACCGAGGTTGCCCCGTTGGTCAAAGACATCAACACCTTGCTCGAGCGGAACCGTGATATCGTGAGCAGGTCACGCAGGCAGGCTGCTGATCTGGCCCATGCGATCAAGACCCCATCCGCGATTGTCCGCAATGAGCTGGAACAGCTGCGGCACAGTAACTTTCCGGTCGCAGAATCCCTTGCGGCGCTGGACCGGTTGGATGCGCAGCTTAACCGGTCATTCGCCCGGATGCGTGCAGATCGGGGCAGTGCCGGGATGCGGACCTTTACCGATGTCGAGGAATCGCTGGGCCGGATGATCCGCGCATTCAAGGCGCTTGCGGCCAACCAAGACAAGACGCTGACTTTTGATGTCGGTGCTGACCTGCGCATTCGGATTGATCAGCAAGATTTTGAAGAAGTGATGGGTAATCTGCTGGATAACGCGCTGAAATGGTCCGGCAGCAAGATATATATTTCAGCAACCCGCATCGGTGACCTGATCAAGGTATGTATCGAAGACGACGGTCCGGGTATTCCAGAAGACGATTACGGCACCGCCACGCTGAGCGGTCAGCGGCTTGATACGGCCAAGCCGGGAACCGGTCTTGGTCTGGCGATTGCCGCCGATCTGGCCCACGCCTATGGCGGTAAGGTGACTCTGGGTGAATCGGCTGTGCTGGGCGGGCTTCAGGTGCGCGTGTTGCTGCCGATGTCCGGGATCTAGTCAGCCGTTCGCCATGTCTTCGGGAAAGAAGCAGGCGGCGGGGTGATCGGACGTATCCAGTGCGGGCCGAGTCGTGCGGCATTTGTCCTGCACCTTCCAGCAACGCGGCGCAAAGGCGCAGCCCGGCGGCACATTCAGTGGCGACGGTAATTCACCCTCGAGCTTGATCCGGGTCTTTTTCGCGGTCGGGTCCGCCTTGGGCGTCGCCGAAAGCAGCGCGCGCGTATAGGGGTGGCGCGGATTGGAAAGCACATCGTCAATCGTGCCCATTTCGACGGGTCGCCCCAGATACATCACGATGATGTCGTCGGCCATATGTTTGACCACCGACAGATCGTGGCTGATGAACAGATAGGCTAGCCCCAGCCGGTCCTGCAGATCGACAAGCAGGTTCAGGATCTGGCTTTGGATCGACAAATCCAGCGCACTGACGGGTTCGTCCAGCACCAGCACCTTGGGTTCCAGCATCAATGCACGGGCAACCGCGATCCGCTGGCGCTGTCCGCCGGAAAACATATGCGGGTAGCGGTCAAAGTGTTCCGTGCGCAGGCCCACCATTTCCAACATTTTGCGCGCTTTTGCGGTGCGTTCGGCGGCTGACATATCGGGGCGGTTGATCTTCAGCGGTTCCTCAAGGATGGCGCCGATGCGCTGGCGCGGGTTGAGCGAACCATATGGATCTTGAAAGATGATCTGCACGGATGACCGCAGTTGCGCCCAGTTGTCCGGCGTGGCGGGGGTGCCGTTGATGCTGAACGCACCTTCTGTGGGTTCTTCGATCAGCGAAATCAGGCGGGCCAGCGTTGATTTACCGCAACCCGATTCCCCTACAACGGCAAGGGTACGACCGGGATGCAGGTCAAACGTCGCCTCTGACAGGGCGCGCACGACTTGGGCTTTGCTGAACATCCCGCCCTTGACGTCATAATGGCGCGACAGGCCGCGGGCGGTGACGATGGGTTGGGTCATGCGGCGGTCCCCTTGGAAAGCGGATAGTGGCAGCGCGCCAGCCCCAGCGATGGCGATTGCGGGGCTGGTGGGATGTCACGGCATTTGGCATCGGCGAATGCGCAGCGCGGCGAAAACAGGCACCCGGCGGGCCGGTCAAACTGGCCCGGTACGACGCCTTTGATTGTGGGCAGGTGACGCCCGGTGGCCCTTTCGGGCAACGCATCCAGCAGGGCGGATGTGTAGGGGTGATGCGGGGTTTGAAACAGGCCGACGACAGGCTGTTCTTCGACCTTTTGACCGGCGTATTGCACGCTGACACGTTCGGCGGTTTCGGCCACAACGCCCATGTCATGGGTGATCAGGATAAGCCCCATGCCGGTTTCGGCCTGAAGCCCGGTAAGCAGGTCCAGTATCTGCGCCTGAATGGTCACGTCCAGCGCGGTCGTGGGTTCATCTGCGATCAACAGGCGCGGTTTGCACGCGATGGCCATGGCGATCATCACCCGCTGGTTCATGCCGCCCGACAACTGATGCGGATAGACGCCCAACCGGCGTTCCGCGTCTGGGATGCCCACCTGATCAAGCAGATCAATCGCGCGTATATGGCGTTCTTTGCGGCTTAGCTTCAGGTGTTGGCGCAGCGCCTCCTTGATCTGGAAACCCACGGTGAAACAGGGATTGAGCGACGACATCGGTTCTTGAAAGATCATCGCCATGTCTTTGCCGATCAGGCTGCGGCGTTTGCGGCCCGATACGTCTTTCAGGTCGTTGCCGTCAAAGTTCAGCACGTCGGCAGTGACGGTCGCGGTCCATGGCAACAGGCCCATCATTGCCAGCATCGACACTGATTTGCCCGACCCGCTTTCGCCGACGATGGCCAGAATTTCGGCATTATCGACCGTTACATCAACCCCGTCCACAGCCCGGAATTGCCCGGATGCGGTCGAGAAATCGACACAGAGGTTGCGTATTTCCAGAAGCGGCATATCAGCTTCTCTTCAGTTTGGGGTCAAGGGCGTCGCGCAGGCCGTCACCCATCAGGTTGATGGCCAGAACCGTGATCAGGATGGCAAGGCCGGGAAAGGTCACGACCCACCACGCGCGCAAGATAAATTCGCGCGAATCGGCAAGCATCGTGCCCCATTCAGGCGTGGGTGGCTGCGCGCCCATCCCCAGAAAACCAAGCGCGGCAGCGTCCAGAATGGCCGATGAAAACGACAGCGCCGCCTGCACGATGATCGGCGCAAGGCAGTTGGGCAGGACCGTGATGAACATCCGCCGGAATATCCCCGCGCCGGCCACGCGGGCCGAGGTGACGTAGTCTTTGGACAGCTCACCCAAGACCGACGCGCGCGCCAGCCGGACATAGTGTGGTTGCTGCACAATCGCGATGGCGATCATCGCATTGATCAGCGAAGGACCCAGGATCGCGACCAGCACCAGCGCCAGCAGAAGCGATGGAAACGCAAGGATGATATCCATGATCCGCATGATGATCGTATCAAGCCATTTCGGCGCAAAGCCCGCCACAAGCCCCAGCAAGATACCGACAGAGGCGGCAATCCCCACGACAACGACACCGACGAACAGCGAATAGCGCGCGCCATGCAGCAGACGGGACAGCATGTCGCGGCCAACCGCATCGGTGCCCAGCAGAAACTGGGTGGTGCCACCTTCCTGCCAGAACGGCGGGACCAGCGTGTTTTGCCGGAACTGTTCGGTCGGCCCGTAGGGGGCAAGGATCGGCGCGCCCAATGCCATGACGACGATCGCGGCAAAGACATACAGCCCGATCACAGCCCCGCGGTTTTCCCGGAAATAGTACCAGAATTCTGCAAGGCGACCGGGCCGGTCGGTGGGATTTACGGCAGTGGTCATCAGCGTTTCCGAATTTTGGGGTTAATGAAGCCATACAGCACGTCAACGATCAGGTTCACGATCATCACCATGACGGCGATCAGCAGCAGACCACCCTGCACCACGGGATAGTCGCGGCGCGAAATGCTATCGACCATCCACTTGCCGATGCCCGGCCAGCTAAAGATCGTTTCGGTCAGGATAGCACCGGCAAGCAGGGTGCCGATGGACAGACCGATCACCGTGATCACCGGGATCAGGGCATTGCGCAGCGCATGCACCCCGTTGATCCGGGCGGGCGACAGACCCTTGGCGCGGGCGGTACGGATGTAATCCTCGCTCAGTACTTCGAGCATGGCAGACCGGGTTTGCCGCGCGATGACGGCCAGCGGGATCGTTCCCAGCACAATGGTCGGCAAAATCAGGTGCCGCACGGCAGAGCCGAACGCACCTTTTTGCCCTGACAGGATACTGTCGATCAGCATAAAGCCGGTCGTGTTGTCAAAGTAATACAACAGGTCGATCCGCCCCGATACCGGCGTCCAGGCAAGGTTGCCGCTGAATACGATGATCAGCAGCAGCGCCCACCAGAAGATCGGCATCGAATACCCCACCAATGCGGTAGACATCAGCGCCCGGTCAAAGAACTTGCCCCGGTTCACCGCCGCGATCACCCCCGCAGGCAGGCCAAGGGCGATGGCAAGGATCATCGCGCAGATCGACAGTTCCAGCGTGGCGGGGAACAGCGCGAAAAATTCGTCCCAAACCGGGCGCTTGGTGACAAAGCTTTGGCCCAGATCACCCTGCACAATGCCGCCCAGATAGTGCCAGTATTGTTCCAATACCGGGCGGTCGAAACCCAGCTCTTCGACCAGCGATTGATAGCGTTCCTCGGTCATGCCGCGTTCGCCAGCCATGACGATGATCGGATCACCCGGCAGAACGCGGATGAAGGCGAATGAAATCAGGGTCACGCCGATGAATGTCGGGACGAACGTCACCAGACGGGCAAGAATGTAGCGCAGCATCAGGCGGCCCCCACGATCATCAGGTCTTTTGGGAACGACGTGAGTGAACGGCAGCCGGCATCCGTGATCAGCACGTCATCTTCGATCCGCACGCCAAAATTGCCGATATCGTAAAGGCCGGGTTCGTTGGTCCAGACCATGCCGGTTTGCATCACCTCGGGATTGCCGCGCATGATATAAGGCGCCTCGTGAACCTCGCGGCCAAGGCCGTGTCCGGTTTTCGTGCGAATCCGCGCGGCAAAGGGTGACGCCTCGAGCACGCGGGTCACTGCGTCGTCAATGTCGTGTGCGGTGACACCGGGCCGCGCGATGGCATGACCGGCCAGATTGGCGCGCAGCACGGTATCATAGACGGCGCGGCCTTCGTCGGTCGCATGTCCGATAAACACGGTGCGGGTGATATCGGCGGCAAACCCATGTTTGCGCGCGCCGAAGTCCAAAAGCAGCGCATCGCCTTCTTTTACCGCATAATCAGCGCGGGCGTGGGCGTGGGGCATGGCGGAATTATCGCCAGCGGCGACAATGGGCGGAAATGACAGCGCGTCGGCACCATGCGCAAACAGCGCCTGCACCAGCATCTGTTCGATTTGGGTTTCAGATTGGCCGACGCGGACCTGATCAAGGGTCTGTCGCAGCGCCGCCTCAGAAATATCAATGGCGGCTTGCAAGGCGCGGATGTCGGCATCTGTCTTGATCGCACGCAGGCCAGAAATGGCCTTTTCGCCGTCGATGATCTTCAAATCGGGCATGGCGGCCAGCAGGGCATGATGTGTAAAGACGCGCATTACCTGACCTTCGACCGCAAGCGACGTCAGTTTCAGATGATCCCCCAGCGCATCGAACGCGGGCTGATAGCCGTCCTGATCGCGCCAGTCGAACACGCGGCCTTCAAAGCCAACCTGCGCCCATGATCCCAGTTCGAGATTGGGGACGAGGGCGGCATCGGGGCCTTGGGCGCCGATGATGAGAACAAACGGGCGTTCGTGGCTGCCAAAGGCCTGACCAACTGCGCGCGTGAAATTTGGGCCGGGGACCAGTGCAACGGCGTCAACACCAAGGGCGGACGCGACAAGGCGCAGGTCTGAAAAACGATCTGTCATGGAAAACTCCGGCGGGGGGTGTCCGGGGCCAGACATGTGGCCCCGGACGTTTGGACTTATTCAGTCAGGCTTACACCGTAGAAGATGTGACCACCCAGCGGATGCACGATATAGCCTTCGACTTCGGGGCGCATCGGCATGTAAACAACCGAGTGGGCGATGGTGGCCCAAGGTGCCTGATCCTTGAAGACGACCTGCGCCTCTTCGTACAGACGGGTCCGTTCAGCCTGATCGGTTTCGATCTTGGCGGCTTGGATCAGATCCTCGAACGGCTGATGGCACCATTGCGCCCGGTTCGAGTTGGTTACACCGTCACAACCCAGCAGCACGGCCAGGAAGTTGTCTGGATCACCGTTGTCACCCGTCCAACCCAGCAGAACGGCGCCGTCGCGGTCAATATCGGACGACCGGGACAGATACTCGCCCCATTCGTAGGACACAATTTCAACCGTGACGCCGATCTTGGCAAAGTCTTCCTGCATCAGCTCGGCCATGCGGCGGGCGTTGGGGTTATAGGGGCGCTGAACCGGCATTGCCCAGATTTTCAACGTCAGGTCCGTCACGCCAGCCGCTTCCAATGCGGCTTTGGCGGCTTCTGGATCATAGGGGTCGTCAACGACAGCGTCGTTGTAGGACCACATGGTTGGCGGGATCGGGTTCTTGGCGATCTGACCGGAGCCCTGAAATACCACGTCGATGATCGCTTGCTTGTCGATGGCCATGTTCAGGGCCTTGCGCACATCGGGGTTGTCAAATGGCGCCATCTGCGTGTTGTAGGCCAGATAGCCCACGTTCAGACCTTCCTGTTCCAACACGTTGACACCGTCATCGGCCTTCATCGCTTCGACATCGGCGGGGTTGGGGTATGGCATGACGTGGCATTCACCCGCCTGCAGCTTTTGATAACGCACGGATGCGTCGGGCGTGATCGCAAAGATCAGGTTTTCCAGCTCGGACGCGCCGTTCCAGTAATCGGGGTTGGTGGTATAGCGGATTACCGCGTCTTTTTGATAGGCGACAAAGCTGAACGGGCCAGTGCCGATAGGGGCCTGATTCAGCATCTCCGGCGTGCCGGCGGCCATCATCGCATCGGCATATTCAGCCGACAGGATAGACGCGAAATCCATCGCCATATTGGCGATAAACGGAGCCTCGCGGCGGGTCAGCACGAATTTAACGGTATAATCGTCGATTTTTTCAACAGAGGCGACCAGATCGGGCATCGACATGCCTTCAAAGTATTCCCATGTGCCGCCCGACACGCCGTTGTACGGGTGGTCAGCAAGCCGCTGACGCTCAAAGCTGAAGATCACGTCGTCGGCGTTGAAGTCGCGCGTCGGTGTGAACATTTCGTTGGCGTGGAATGCCACGCCCTGACGCAGTTTGAAGGTGTATTCCAGACCGTCTGCGGATGCTTCCCAGCTTTCGGCCAGACCCGGGATGACGTTCGTGGTCCCGGTGTCAAACTCGGTCAAGCGGTTGTAGATCGGGTGCGACGACGCATCGAACGTGGTGCCCGAGGTATAAAGCGCGGGGTCAAAGCCTTCGGGTGAGCCTTCGGAGCAATACACCAGCGTCTGTGCCGCCAGTGTTGTCGCACTGAGCGCGCTGAGCAGCAGGCCAGAGGCGATATTTCGTTTCAGTGACATGTCAATTTTCTCCTGTTGAAGATCATGTTCTTGGATTGTCGGATGGCCGGGCGACCCGGCCACGACTTTTACGCTGTTCTTGCGACAGCACTTTGGGCTGCAAACTTTTTTCCTACCCCCGGATTTGCCGGGATTGCCTGCAACGCAATCGCTTCTACCTGATCTCGCATAGGCACAGTCCTTACGTCGGGGCATCGTCGGCTGGCCCAAAACGCGTTCACCACTATCGGCATGACAATGGTGCTGCGCAATGAAGCAAACATAAACCTCATGCTGAGACAAAAACAAATTTTGATCAACTGGAAAATTTTTTCTTTGACTGGCACAGGTTATCACGGGACTGGCGATGCGGCCCGGCAGTCGCTAAACCAGCGCCGTGGTCTGGTGCAGGAGAACCAAATGCGGCGGCTGACATTTCTGGTGGGATTGCTTGCCGCGCTTTACAGCGGGTATTGGGTTCTGGGCGCTTTCGCGGTCAAGCAGGGTGCCGCGACGCAGATCAGCGCGGCGCAGCGGGACGGCTGGGGGGTCGCGTATCGCGATTTGCAACTGCGCGGCTTTCCGTCGCGCTTTGACACAACGGCCAGTGATCTGGTGCTGACATCCCCTGACGGGCTGTGGTCATGGGCGGCCCCGTTCGTACAGGTCTTCGCGCTGAGCTATCGGCCCAACCGGGTCATCGTGGCCTTTCCCAACGACCAGACACTGCGGTTTGGTGACCAGAATATGCGCATCACCGGCGACAGGTTGCGCGCCAGCGCAGGTGTTGCGGCGAACACCGATCTTTCGTTTGATGCCGTCACGTTGGATGCCGCCGCGACGACGGTCGTTTCCGATTTCGGTTGGACGGCTGGTCTGGACCGCGCGATTGCCGCGATGCGTGCCAAGCCGGGTGCGGGCAACAGCTATGACATCTACGTTGATGCGGACCAACTGACATTGCCCGCGACCGCACTGCACCGGATCGACCCACAGGCGCGGTTGCCGCAGACGATTACGCGGATTGCCTTGGACAGCACCGTCACGCTGGATCGTGCGCTTGACCGGCATGCCTTTGACGGCCAAAATTCACTGCCGGTGGCGCAGCGGGTCGTGCTGAATAGCTTTGTTCTTGATTGGGGGGATCTCGGGGTGCGCGCGGATGGCGCTGTGGATATTGACGCGCTGGGCGTCTTGAACGGGCGCGTCACCGTTCGAACGGCGCAGTGGCGCGAAATCATTGCGCTGTTGGTCAGTGCAGGCGCCATTGATCCCGGTGTTGCGCCGACTGTGGTGAATGTGGTGGCCACAATGGCGCCGGATGGCCAGATGCTTGAGTTGCCGATCATGTTCCGCGACGGCTTTGTCTGGGTTGGCCCGCTGCCCGTCGGTCCCGCGCCGCGCCTGCGCTAAGCATCGCAAGATCAAATGCCCGGAAATTCGGTCGGCACCCCGGACGGTGGTTTTCCGGCGTTCGAAATGCGTTACGCCCGCCCAAAAAGCCCGGTCAGCGCCCGCCGGACAAGGGCTGTCACAGAGGGCCGTCTTGCGGCATGAAATGGCAGGGGCCGGCAGACCTCTATCGCGGCGACGCCAACGCGCGCGGTCAGTGCGCCGTTGATCACACCCTCGCCAAAGCGCCGCGAAACTTTGGACAACACCCCACCGCCCGCGATTGATCCGATCAGATCATCGCCCACGGCCACCGCACCGGTTGCGACCAGATGGGTCAGCACGGTCCGGGTCAGCCGCCAACTGCCGAATGTGCCCGCCCGCCCGCCGTAGACTTCGGCGATCCGGCGGATCATCCGCAGGTTCGCGGTCAGGGCTGTGAACAGGTCGGCCAGCGCGATGGGAACAATCGCCGTGACGGTGGCGACTTGTCGTGCGGCTGCTTCGACCTCGCGGGTGGCGCGGGCATCAAGCGGGGCAAGCAGGGTGGTTTCGGCAAGGCCCAGCAGGCCATCGGCGTCCAACACATCGCTGTGCCGTTCCTGCATCTCGGCCCGGCCCCACGCGGTGTCAGCGCGGTTTGCATATAGCCGGTCCAATGCCCCCACCACATCACGCGCCGCCATCAAATCATGGCTATCGAGCGCGTCGCGCGCCATGCGCTGAATCTGATCCAGACGGCGCAACCGGCCAAAGGCCGCAAGTTCACGCAGCGCCATGACCCCTAAAACCACCACCAGAAGGCTGATCAGGATCGTTGCAATACCGCCAAGCAACGGGGACCGGTCCAGCAATGTGTTCACGTAATCCCAAGCCGCCAATGACACGATAAAGCCGGTCAGGGAAAACGCCAGTGACCAAAACCACCGCGCCAGACGCGACGGGCGGCGGGCGGCCAATGCGGCCACCTGCTGCATCGCAGCGCGCTGCGGGTCGTCCACGCCGTCGGGCACTGCAGGGGCCGCATCGGGCTGCGCCACATTTGCATCGTCCAGATCAATCAGAACCGGGCCTGTCTTCATAACTTGTCTCCGATCAGGAACTGCGCGGCCTTGTCCAACCGGATGTGCGGGGGCCCATCGCCGGGGCGCAGTGTCAGCCGGGCGGGCGCAAAGTTCATCACGCTATAGTCAGCATCAAGCCAGTGCGCGGCGCCTTCACGGGCCGGGGCAAGCAGATGCGCGGGGTCCGTGGGCAGTTTGCCGGGATAGAACGCCGCCTGTTTCCCACTGTCGAGCAGTCGCCCCCGCACCACATCCAGTGGGCCGTCCTTATGGTCAATCGTTTCCTCGACCGTTGTGCGCAGGGCCGCAATGGACATGGCGGCGGTCTTGGCGCCTGCGAAATCGGCGCGGTCGCGCGCCTCGCGCAGCAGCGCCTCGGTGATGGCGCTCAGCTGGGGGTGCTGGCTGTGATGCAGGTGGTCGGCCTTGGTCGCCGCGAACAGGATTTTTTCCACCCGGCGCCCGTTGAAAATCCGGGTCAGGAACGCATTGCGCCCGGGCTTGAATGCCCCGAGGATACGGGCCATCGCGCTGCGCAGATCATCAAGTGCCGCCGGCCCGGCGTGGATCGCGCCCAGCACATCCACCAGCACGATCTGGCGGTCGATCTTGGCAAAGTGATCGCGAAAGAACGGCCGCACGATATTGCGCTTGTAGCTTTCAAACCGCCGCTCGAACTCGCGGCCAAGCGAGTGGCGCGCGAACGGCCCGCCGGGCAGTGGGGCAAAGGTCAGTACGGGCGACCCGGCAAGGTCACCGGGCAGCAAGAAACGCCCGGGCGTGCAGTCGGAAAAACCCGCCGCACGGCTTTGGTTCAGATGCGCGGTAAAACAGGCGGCAAGCCCCAGCGCTTGTGGTTCATCCAGCGCGACGTTTGCATCGCAGCCGTTCAGCATCTGCAAATAGGCATCGCCGCCGGGCCGCCCTGTGGCGCGGACAAGCGCGGCCTTGGACCATGCGGCATAGGTCTGATCCAGCAGCCCTAGGTCCAGTAGCCATTCGCCGGGATAATCGACGATATCAATGTGGACGGTGCGGGGGCCAGAAAACCCCGACAGCAAGCCGCTGGGCTGCACCCGCAATGACAGGCGCAGTTCACTGATCCGCAGCGTCCCATCGGGCCAGCTGGGGTCCGGGGCCGTGAGCCGGGCCAGATGCGCCTCGTAGGCAAAGCGGGGGATGGTATCATCGGGCTGCGGCTGCAAATACGCGGCGCGGATCGCGCCATTGGTCGCCGCGGTTAGCTGCGGCATCCGGCCCCGGTCCATCAGATTGGCCACAAGGGACGTGATAAACACCGTCTTGCCCGCCCGCGACAGGCCGGTGACGCCAAGCCGGATCACCTGATCGGAAAAGGGTGCCGTCAGTGTATCCGTGACGCCTTCAATGCCGCGTGCGACATGATCGGCGAGTGCTGCGATGACCAATGACTGCCCTTTCACTACTTGGCATACAGATAGGTGAGGGCCGGGCAGATGTGTAGGGATTGATTTTGTGCAGCCGTGCGCCTACTCCGACCGGATGCCACGTTATGCCCTTCTTGTTGAATATCACGGCGCGCCCTTTTCCGGGTGGCAGCGCCAGAACGATCACCCGTCGGTGCAAGCCGCGATCGAAGCCGCGCTGGCCAAGCTGGAGCCCGGCGCGCATACGATTGCCGCCGCAGGCCGCACTGATGCCGGGGTGCATGCCACGGGGCAGGTGGCGCATTGCGATCTGGCCCGTGACTGGGACCCGTTTCGTCTGTCAGAGGCGCTCAATTTCCATCTCAAGCCCGCGCCGGTCGCCATTGTGGCCTGTGCGCAGGTCGCACAGGATTGGCACGCGCGGTTTGATGCGGTCGAGCGGCAGTATCTTTTTCGCCTGATCGCACGCCGTGCGCCGCTGACGTCAGAGGCGGGCCAGATATGGCGGGTAAACCATGAACTGGACGCGGATGCGATGCAGGCGGGCGCGGATCGGTTGATTGGGCACCATGATTTCACGACGTTCCGGTCGTCGATCTGTCAGGCCAAAAGCCCGGTGAAGACGCTGGACGAACTGCGGGTCACGGCAATTCCGCGCCGCATCGGCACCGAGTACCAGTTTTACGTGCGCGCCCGTTCGTTCCTGCACAATCAGTTGCGCAGCTTTGTCGGCACCCTCGAACGGGTCGGCGCCGGCGCTTGGACCCCTGATGATGTGACACGGGCGCTTGTGGCCAGAAACCGCGCCGCTTGCGGCCCGGTCTGCCCACCGCAGGGGCTTTATCTGGCCGGGGTGCGCTATCCGGTCGATCCCTTCGCCTAATCGTTATCGCACCGGCCCCGCACCGGCCCCGCACCGGCCCCGCACCGGCCCCGCACCGGCATCGCGCGACGTGGCGGTTCGTGTCGTGGAACATCGGCGACAATGCGCGCAATATCGTCCGCGTCGCGAAACTGGCCCCCATATGCCACAGCCGCATCGCCAAGCAGGGCGCGCGCAAGGGTGTTGGGGGGTGGGTTTGCGATGTCCTTCGTGTTAAATATGTCAGTGTGGTGTCCTGCGTCGGTCTGGCGAAAAACGACGCATAGCGGCATCGCACGGCGCACTGACCCGGAAGTGAATGGCCTTGGGTCTTCCTTGTCTGTCGGGCGTTGGACACTAGATGGCTGCACTGATTTGCTGATGGCCAAGGGGGCCTTTATCGTTGAAGAAAATTTGGTTCATCATGGCCTTTATTCTGGGCGCAAGTGGTGCGGCGGCACAAGATGTCCAGCTGGTCAGCGATACCGCGCGGGGCGCGCTGGACGAAGCATCGCTGCTGCGCGACCTTGCGGACAAGCCGGACGCGGTGCCGCAAGACTATATCGCGGCAGCCCGTGCCGATTACCGGCGCTTGCTGACGGCGCTTTACGCGGCGGGTTATTATGCGGGGACGGTGTCGATCACAATTGATGGGGTCGAAGCGGCAGCGCTTGATCCGCTGTCGGCGCCGTCGGCGATCAACGAAATCGCGATCCGTGTCATCGCGGGGCCGCGTTTCACCTTTGGTGCGGTGCGCATCGCGCCGCTGCCGCCGCAGGCCGTCTTGCCAGATGAATTTGCAACCGGCGAGATCGCGCAATCTGGCCGGATCGAGGGCGCTGTGGCGGCTGGTCTGACAAGCTGGCGCGCGCAGGGGCATGCCAAGGCGCGCGCCGCCAATCAGCAAATCATCGCCCGCCATGCCGACAATCAGCTTGATGTGGATGTTGTGCTCGCGCCCGGTCCACGGCTGCGCTTTGGTGCGCTGCAGGTGACGGGCAACAAAGCCGTCAGCACAGACCGTATTCGTCAGATCGCCGGTCTGCCCAGCGGTGCGGTATATACGCCCGACGCGATTGCAGACGCCTTGCAGCGTTTGCGCCGGACCGGCACATTTGACAGCGTGGCCCTGACCGAAGCCGACACCGTTGGGCCGGGTGACACGCTGGATATCAACGCGCAATTGGCCGAAGGCAAGCCGCGCCGGATCGGTTTCGGCATTGAACTGTCGTCGATCGAAGGGGTGACGGTGTCGTCGTTCTGGCTGCACCGCAATCTGCTGGGCGGGGCCGAACGGCTGCGCATTGACGGTGAAATCGCCGGAATCGAAGGGGAAACCGGCGGCGTCGACTATGCACTGCGCGGCAATTTCGTGCGGCCAGCGACCTTTGGCCCCGATACCGAGCTTTTCATCCGTGGTGAAATATCGCGCGAGGATGAGCCGGATTACCTGATCGACAAGATCGCAACCGAGGTCGGCTTTTCGCGCATCTTGGGCGATGGTCTGACGGTCGAAGTGGGTGTTGGCCTGCTGACCGCACGCGAGGAAACGGCGCTCAGCACCCGCGAATACACGCTGCTGACGCTGCCGTTGAAAGCCACGCTTGATCGCCGGGATAGTCCGACAAATGCAAGCACGGGGTACTACATTGATGTCCACAGCACGCCCTTTGTCGGCCTGCGGGGCGATGTGAGCGGCGCCCGCTTTTTCGCGGACGCGCGTGCCTACTACAGCTTTGGTGTAACGCGCCGCCTGACGTTCGCCGCCCGTGGCCAGCTGGGCAGCCTTGCCGGTGCCGGGATTGACGAGGCGCCTGCGGACTATCTGTTCTATTCCGGCGGTGGCGGTACCGTGCGGGGGCAACCTTACAAGTCGTTGGGTATAGACCGGATCATAGGCACCGAAACGGTGACGACCGGCGGCACGTCGTTTGCCGGTGCCCAGCTTGAGGCGCGATTTGCCCTACGCGACAAGATCGCGCTGGTTGGGTTCTATGACATCGGACATGTGGGCGATACGGCGGTGCCGCTGGAAGATGGTGATTGGCATGCAGGCGCGGGGATCGGGCTGCGCTATGACACCGGGATCGGGCCGATCCGGCTGGATATCGCGACACCGGCAAGTGGCGACAACGCAGGCGAAAGCGTGCAGGTTTATATCGGGATTGGGCAAGCGTTTTGAGACATTTCTTACTGATCTTCGCACTGCTGATCGCACCCGTCGCCGCCTTGGCCCAAAGCCAGGAGGAGCAGGACAAGGGCTATCTGGCGCAGTTGATCGAAGACAACCTGTCGGGTGCGGGCCGCCAGGTGAACATCATCGGCTTTGCGGGCGCGCTTAGCTCTGAAGCGACGATTGATAGGCTGACGATCGCCGATACGGATGGGGTTTGGCTGACGCTGGAAGGTATCGTGCTGACCTGGAGCAGGGCAGCGCTGTTGCGTGGGCAGATCGACGTGCAGGAACTCAGCGCGGCGCGCATCGTCGTGGCGCGTGCCCCGGTCACCCAAGCCAGTGCAGGGCCCGCGCCCGAGGCGCAGCCGTTTTCGCTGCCGGAACTGCCAGTGGGCATTTCGATTGATAAGCTGAACATCGACCGGATCGAATTGAGCGATGTATTTCTGGGGGAACCCATCGCGATCCGCCTGTCCGGCAGTGCCCAGCTGGCCGATGGCCAAGGCGCGGCAAATGTGCTGGCCCAGCGTTTGGATGGCAAGGCGGGTGCGTTCGAACTGATCGGTAGCTATGCCAATGAAACGCAACTTCTGGGCCTGTCGCTCAAGCTCGAGGAGGGGCCGGATGGAATCGCGGCGCGTCTGCTGGACCTGCCCGGCAGGCCAGCGGTTCGGCTTGAAATCGCAGGCACCGCGCCGACCGACAGCTATGCGGCCACTCTGGCCGTGGCGACCGACGGTCAGGACCGCCTGAATGGCACCTTCGGCATTACCACCACGGACGCCGGGCGCCGGATACAGCTTGATTTGGGCGGTGATGTGTCGCCGCTTTTTGCGCCTGAATATCAGGCCTTCTTTGGCACCAGCGCCAGCCTGACCGCCGAGGCACTGCTGGCGGACGATGGCCGGATTGATATCTCGGAACTCGAACTGCAGGCACAGCGGCTGAACCTGTCGGGCGCCATTCGTGTGGGCGCGCAGGGGTGGCCCACGCTGATCCGCCTGACCGGCGGGATCAATGCGGCCGACGGCGTATCGGTCTTGTTGCCGCTGACGGGACCCAAGACATTTGTGGATGGGGCATCGCTTGCCATCAACTACGACACCAGCCAGTCGGACGATTGGCAGGCCGATATCACGGTGCGCGGGCTGCAGCGTCCGGGCCTTGGGATTGGCACGATTACGGCCCAGGGCGGCGGTATCCTGCAACCGGGCGAAGGCGATCTGATCGGTCAGGTCACGGCCAACCTGCGCTATGGCGCCACCGGTGTGCAGCTTGATGATGCTGCCGTGTCGCGGGCCTTTGGCAATGCGGTCACAGGCGAATTCGTTGCCCGCCGCGTCGAAGGTGCCCCGATCCGGATTTCGCGGTTTACGCTGAACGGTGCTGGCCTGAACGCCCGTGCCGAGGCGACGATAGACGGGCCAAAATCCGGGCTGCGCACGCAGGCCACGGCCAATGTCACGGTCGCCGGGCTGGACCGCTTTTCGACGCTGGTCGGTCAGGATTTGGGCGGCGCGGCAGAGATCGCGATCCGCGCCGATCTGACCCCGCTGGACGGGCTGTTCAATATCGTTCTGAACGGCACGACCCGTGATTTGTCCGTCGGCATGGCGCAGGCGGATGCGGTGCTGGCGGGCGCGGGCAGGGTCACGGCCAATGCCGTGCGCGACACCGACGGCACAAGGTTGGAAACCCTGCGTATACAAACGCCAGCGGCATTGATCACCGCAACGGCGGCATTGACCAGTGCAGGCAGCGAGGCCGATTTTGACGCGCGCCTCGACGACATCGCGCTGGTGGCGCCCGGTATCACAGGCCCCGCCACGGCACGCGGTACGGTGACCCGCGACGCGACCGGCGTGATGGACTTCAAGATCGCCGGCACCGGCCCTGCCGCGACCGTTGACGCGGCCGGCACCGTCAATCCCGCAGAGGTTGGGCAGACGATCACCGCGGCAGCGACGGTCGATGTCACCGATCTCGCACGCTACGCGACGATTGCGGGCAGGCCGCTGAGTGGCGCCGCGAAACTGTATCTGCGCGGCGCGTTGGTGACCGACGGTCTGCGCTTTGATGTGAATGTCGACGCACAAACGACGGACCTGACGACGGGCGTCGCCCGGGTTGATCCGCTGCTGGCCGGGCAGGGCCGCCTGTCCGCCGCTGTCGCCGGGTCGGCTGCGAATAGTCTCAGCGTTTCGGCGCTGCGCGTGACCACCCCGGCGCTTACGTTGTCCGGCGATGCCAGCGTGCAGCCGGGGGGCCCGACATCGGCTGATATCGCGCTGAAAATCAACGATGCAGCCGTGTTTGACCCCAGCCTGAGCGGCCCATTGACGGTATCTATCAACGCGGAACCTGCCCCCGATGATGCGGTGCTGGTCGCGATCAGTGCGGTCGGCCCCGGCGCAACGGTACGGCTGGATGCAACCGTCGCGTCGCCTGCTGATGACTACGCTGTGACGGGCGACCTCAGCGGGCAAATCGCCGATCTTGCGGCCTATCGCGCGCTGGTCGGGCAGCCTGTCGCGGGGCAAGTCGATGTTGCGGTGTCCGGCACCGTTCTGCCGGACCTTAGCGGGTTCGACGCCAAGATCACCCTGCGCAGCGAGGATTTGGCGATCGGCAACCCATCGGTCGATGTCTTGTTGCGCGGCACGGGCCGGGTCAATGCGACCGTGGGGCTGGCCGATGACATTCTGTCTGTCCGCACGCTCGAGGTGACGACGCCGCAGGTTTCGGTCGTGGGCGCCTTGAACGGCAACGCGGGCATCGGGCAGGGGCGGTTCAACGCCAGTTTGCGCGATGTCGGCGTTTTGACGGACCAGATCAGTGGCCCTGTCCGCGCCACCGGGATGGCGTCGCTGGACCAGAATGGCAATTGGGGGATCGACGCCAAGGGCACCGGCCCCGGCGGCCTGCAGGCGCAGATCACCGGCCAAATCAGCCAAACGGGTCAGCTGAACATCACTATCGACGGCAGTGCGCCGCTGGCTCTGGCCAATACCGCCATTGACCCCCGGCGGCTAAGCGGGACCGCGAATTTCGACCTTGCCGTGAATGGCCCGCCGCAGCTTTCATCGCTGAGCGGTCAGGTGACCTTTGCCAATGGGCGGCTGGCGGCCCCGACGCTGGCGCAAGCGCTTGAAGACATCGGCGGCGCGATCCGCCTGAGCGGCGGCGCGGCGCAGCTTGACCTGCGCGCGAATGTCGAAAGCGGCGGCGACATCGCGATCACCGGCCCCATCGCGTTCAACGCGCCGAACACGGCGGATGTGACATTGCGGCTGGGCGATGTGGTTTTGAAAGACCCGTCCTTGTACACCACAACGGTATCCGGCGCGATCACACTGACCGGACCGCTGCAGGGTGGCGCGCGTGTGGCGGGGCGGCTGGCGCTTGGGCAGACCGATATACAGGTGCCGTCGTCAAGCATCAGCACATTGGGTGCATTGCCCGATGTGTTGCACATTGGCGCCGATGCCGCCGTGCGGCGTACCCTGCAACGGGCCGGTGTGGTCAATGGTGGCGGTGGCGGCGCTGGCGCTGCGGCACGCCCCGGCCGGGCCTATCCGCTGGATATCGTAATTGATGCACCGTCACGCATATTCATCCGGGGGCGCGGTCTTGACGCGGAACTGGGCGGGCGCCTGACCATTGGCGGGACCACGGCCAGTGTCATTCCTGTTGGCCGATTCGACCTGTTGCGCGGGCGCATTGATATCCTGCAACAGCGCTTCAATCTGACCGAAGGCAGCGCATCGCTGCAGGGCGACTTCGTGCCCTACATCCGGTTGGTCGCGGCGACGGAAACACCGACCGGAACCACGATCAACATCGTCGTCGAAGGACCGGCCAGCGAACCTGAGGTCAGCTTTGTCTCGACGCCGGAACTGCCGCAGGACGAGGTCCTGTCGCAGCTGATCTTCGGGCGAAATCTGGACAGTATCAGCCCGTTTCAGGCGATCCAGCTTGCGTCGGCGATCAGCACGCTTGCCGGACGGGGCGGTGGTGCTTTGGACCGGTTGCGGCGCAACATCGGGCTGGATGATTTTGATGTGACCACCGACGACGAAGGTGCCACCGCAGTGCGGGTCGGAAAATACCTGTCCGAAAATATCTATACCGACGTAACGATCACCAGCGAAGGCGACACCGAGATCAACCTGAACCTGGACCTGACCGATGAAATCACCGCCAAAGGCAGCGTTGATCAAGACGGTCAAACCAGCGTGGGCGTATTTTTTGAAAGGGATTACTGACGCCGCGCCGCCCCCTTGGTGGGCAACGCGGCATCATGACTCGCGGCGGTCAGCGTGCTACCGCAGCCACAGCTCTACCCGGCGGTTGCGGCGGCGGCCGTCTTCGTCGTCATTGCATGCGACCGGCGCCAGTTCGCCAAACCCAGCCGCGCGAAAACGTGTCCTGTCCATCTGCCGGGCATCGGGGTGCGACAGCACGGCGCGCAATGTTGTGTCCGCACGGCTGCTGGACAGCGCACCGTTCAACTCGAACGCTCCGACGTCATCGCTGTAGCCTACGAAAACCACCTCGCGGGCGGCATTTTCGGGGCGTTTGAGGTATTCAACAACGCGTACAATGTCGCGCTGCGCCTTGTTGTCCAAAACGGCCGAACCAATTTCAAACCGGAATGTTGTGGAAAGCCGCTCTGCGTTCGACAAGGTCGACACCATTTCGCTCAGGTATGACAGCGCGGCAGGTTCGTCTATGAATTCCTGCGCATTCAGATCCATCGTGGTTTGGTAATTTTCCCGCACAGACACGCCCAGATCAATGAACCCGGCTTCGCGGACCAATATGTCGGCAGAGGGCGATATGGAAAAATCGAGAAGATTTTGCGTTCTGGGTTTTGGATTGTTGTCCGTGAAAAGCCGCAGGCGGCGTTCAAGTGGATATTCTTCCGTCTTTGCCGCAAATTCGGTTGCGACCATTTTGATCCCGCAGCTTGCAATCAGGTTCACGCTTTTGGCGTCGCCCAAACTGGCAAAGCCGACATAGCCAATGCCACCAATATCCGCAACGACCTGCTGGGCCATTTGCTCGTTCCCGCCGACAACAACTGCGGTGGCGGACATGTCAACGCCTGCGGGCGCGAGAATCTGCGAGGTAAAGACGCCACGTGTGCCCGATTCCGCATCGCGGGTGTAGACCGTTATCGGCAAATCAGGTCCACCAACATCGGCCCAGTTCCGAACGCGGCCCGAAAAGATGTCGGACATTTGGCCGACTGTCAGGTCTGAAACCGGGTTGTTTGGCGATACGATTGCCAGAATACTGTCAACGGCCACGATATATTCTTGCGACAAATCCAACAGGTCCCCACGCCCCTGCTGTGCGATTGCGGCAATCTCTTCGGGGGTCACGGGGCGCGACGACATGCCGATATCGGCGGTGCCATCAATCAGCGACCGCAACCCGGTGGACGAACCCGCCGCCTGAACCTCAACCGTGAGAACCCGGTTGCCGAACCCGCCTGCGTCATAGACCTGCAGCTCTGTGCGGGTGTCGCCAAGGTCTTCTGTATTGGTGACGGTCGCATTCAGGGCCTCGGCATAGCCTTGGACCAGAAGCGGAAACAGCTTATCGCCGATGGTATCAGAGCCATGCACAATCACATCTGCGGGCTGTCGCACAATCACGGGACAGGCCGCACCCAGACATTCGACGTCGCTTTTGCTGATCCGCATGATGCCAACGGCTGTCTCGATCACAAACACGTCCGCTTCGCCCGGCAACAACACGCCTTGCATGCTGGATTGGCCATCGACCGTCCGCAGGGTCACTTGCTGTGCAAACGCCATCTGGGTGGTGTTCATCATCAATGCGCTTACTAGAAAAGCGCCGGTTAGTTTCTTGTTCACGGACCCACCAGTCATTACATATTACAACACCTACCTGTTAGGCGTTCCCGGCAAATTTATGAAGGGACAATGTCATTATTATGTTTCGACTATGGGTGCTGTCGCCAAAGGTGGCGCGAATCATCCGCGCTATCCGGTGACCGCCAAAACCTGTTGCGCGGCATGGAACGGACAGGCGACCTGATGCCCCTGCGCAATATCTTGCAGCGCGGGCCGGGTCCCTGCACATGATGGCTGGACCTTTGGACAGCGGGTGCGAAAGACACAGCCTGACGGTGGCGCCAGCGGCGATGGCAGCTCGCCCTCCAAGATCGGACGCGGGCGCGCACGTTCCAGCACCGGGTCGGGGATCGGCACCGACGCGATCAGTGCTTGACTATAGGGGTGTTCGGGCGCGGTGGTCAGGATGTCACTGGCGGCCGTTTCCATCACGCGGCCCAGATACATCACCACGATGCGGTCGCTGATATGCCGCACCACGCTAAGGTCATGCGCGATAAAGATCATCGACAGGCCCATGTCGCGCTGCAATTCCATCAAAAGGTTGACCACCTGCGCCTGCACGGACACATCCAACGCCGAAACGGGTTCGTCGCAGATGATCAATTTCGGTTTGAGGATCAGCGCACGCGCAATCCCGATCCGTTGGCATTGTCCGCCGGAAAATTCGTGCGGATAACGGTTTACCAGATTGGGCAACAAACCGACCCGCTCCATCAATGCGCGTACGCGGGACGTGACCTGTTTGCGGGGCGTCTTGGGTTCATGAGTGATCAGCGGCTCTGCGATGATTTCGCCCACGGTCATGCGTGGGTTCAGCGCCGCCAGCGGATCTTGAAAGATCATCTGCACATCGCGCCGATGCACCCGGCGCTGGCGTGCATCCATATTGGCCAGATCGGCGCCCTCAAAAAAGATGTTGCCGCCCGACGATGGCACGGTGCCGACAATCGCGCGCGCAAGCGTGGACTTGCCGGACCCGCTTTCGCCGACGACGCCCAGACATTCGCCGGGGGCCAGATCGAACGACACCTCGGATACGGCATGCAGTTTGCGCGCGGGCGTCCATGGCCAGGAACCGGGGCGGCGGACATCAAACGTGACCGACAGATCGCGCACAGACAGGATCGGGGACATCACGCGACCTCCTTGATGGGCAGATGGCAGGCCCGGCGGCGGTTGCCCCGCGTCGCAAGCACGGGGCGTTCCGCGCGGCAGTTGTCCAGCACCTGCGCGCAGCGGGGCGAAAAGGGGCAACCGGCAGGCAGGCGCGACATATCCGGCGGTTCGCCCGCAATGGTGGCCAGCGTGGCATCGGCCCGGTCAAGGCGCGGTACAGCCTTCAAAAGGCCGCTGGTATAAGGATGCACCGGGCTGGCAAAGACATCATCGGTCGGGCCTTCTTCCATGATTTGCCCGCCATACATCACCAGCGTCCGGTCGCAAAACCCCGCTACCACGCCAAGATCATGCGTGATCAAGATCACGGCGGTGCCAAAATCGCGGCGAATATCGCCCAGCACCTGCATGATCTGGGCCTGCACAGTCACATCAAGCGCGGTCGTCGGCTCGTCTGCGATCAGCAGTCTGGGTTGGCACAGCAGGGCCATCGCAATCATGATCCGCTGGCGCATGCCGCCCGAAAATTCATGCGGGAACATCGTGATCCGGGCGCGGGCGTCGGGAATGCGGACCGCGTCCAGCATCTTGGTCGCCTCGTTTATGGCCGCCGCCTTGCCCATCCCTTTGTGCAGCATCAGCACCTCGGCCATCTGGTCGCTGATCCGCATATAGGGGTTCAGGGATGTCATTGGGTCCTGAAAGATCATCGCCATTTCGCGGGCTCGGATTTGGTTCAGGTCACGGTTGCTCATGGTTAGCAGGTCTTTGCCATCAAACCGCGCCGCCCCCGCCGCCCGCCCGTTCTTGGCCAAAAGCCCCATCATGGCAAAGGCGGTCTGGCTTTTGCCCGACCCGCTTTCACCGACGATGGCCAGCGTCTCGCCTTGGTTGATGTCAAAGCTGACACCGTTGACGGCGTTCACATCACCGTCTGCGGTGCTGAATGTGACACGCAGGTTGTCGATTTCCAAAAGAGGCATGTTCAGCGGTCCTTGGGGTCAAGCGCATCACGCAAACCGTCGCCAACGAAGAACAAGGCAAAGATCGTCATGACAAAGAAAAAGAGAGGAAAGAAAAGCTGCCATAAAACGCCATTGCCCATGTTGCGCGCGCCTTCCCCGATCAGCGCGCCAAGCGATGTGTCCGGCTCTTGCACGCCAAGGCCAAGATAACTGATGAAGCTTTCGAAAATGATCATGTTGGGGATCAGCAGCGTCGCATAGACAATCACGATCCCCAGCAGGTTCGGCACGATATGGCGCAGGATAATCTTGGCCGGATGCACGCCAATCGCATGGGCGGCTTCGACAAATTCCTTGTTCTTGATGGTCATCGTCTGCCCGCGCGCGATCCGGGCCATATCCAGCCACGAAATCAGACCGATTCCCAGAAACAGCATAAAGATAGAGCGGCCAAAGATGACCAGCATCAAGATCAGCACGAACATGAATGGAATCGACATCAAGATATCGACGATCCGCATCATCGCGCCATCAATCCGGCCACCAAAGTATCCCGCCGTCGCGCCATAAAGCGTGCCCACCGTGACCGCGACCAATGCCCCAACGGCCCCGACCATCAGCGATATGCCGGTCCCCTGAACCGTGCGTGCATAAAGGTCGCGACCGTCCGCGTCCGTGCCGAAATAATGCCCGGTCTCAAACGATGGCACGCCCAGATAGGCGTATCGCCCGGTCAGGCTGAAATCAATAAAGTCGCGCTCATGTGTCGTCAGGTACGATCCGAAAACCGCGAATGCGCCAATCAGGATCAGCAGGACCAATGAAACGACCGCAGCCTTATTGCGCGAAAACCGCGTCCGGGCATCAGCCCAAAGCGACCTGCCGCGTAACTCGGCCATGTCCATGGCCGCCGCGACGGATTCAACTGTTGATGGATTTGGCAACATGGCCTTGGTTCCCTAATACCTGATCTTCGGGTCGATCCACGCGTACAGGATATCGACCGCAAGGTTGAACAGGATTGTCAGGGTGCCCACCAGAATGGTGATCCCCATGATAACGGAATAGTCCCGGTTAAACGCCGAATTCACAAAAAACTGCCCGATCCCGCCGGTCGAAAAGATCACGTCGATCACGACGGACCCGGTGATCATCCCCACAAACGCAGGTCCCAGATATGACAGCACCGGCAGCATCGCGGGCTTCATCGCGTGGTGCCAGATGACCCGGCGCATCGGCAGCCCCTTGGCCTGTGCCGTGCGGATGAAATTGGTGTTCAGCACCTCCAGCATGGACGACCGGGTGATCCGCGCAATCGACGCCATATAGGACGTAGAAAGCGCCAAGACCGGCATGATCAGATATTCCCACTGACCGCCGTTCCAGCCGCCACCGGGCAGCCACCCCAGCCACAGCGTGAACACCAGCAGCAGAATTGGCGCCATCACAAAATTCGGCAGCACCTGTGCGCCGATCGAGATGCCGACGGCCAGATAATCCAGCCAGGTGTTCTGCTTGATCGCGGCAGCAACCCCCAGCGACACACCGACGGTCACAGCCACGACAAATGACCAGAAGCCATAGGTCAGCGTGACGGGAAAACCTTGGGCAATGACGTCGTTGACGGTGCGGTCCTTGTACTGAAATGACGGGCCGAAATCGAATTGGGTCACGACCCCGACGACATAGTTGACGATTTGCTTCCAGAACGGCTGATCCAGCCCGTATTTCGCCTCGATATTGCGCAGCACTTCGGGCGGCAGGGGGCGTTCGGAATTGAACGGGCCGCCCGGTGCCGCGTACATCAACACAAATGACAAGACGACCAGTATCAATAGGGTCGGGATGGCCACGGCAAGGCGGCGGGCAACAAAGATGAACATATGTCAGGGATCCACAAGTTTCTGGAATTGTGAAGAAAAAAGCGCCGCGCCCACCCCAATCGGGCGGCGCGGCTGATCACGTTGCGTGATTATTTGGCGATTTTGTACAGATCGCGCGAGTACCAGTTTTGCTGGAAGTTCTCGAACGGCCAGCCTTCCAGATTTTCGGCAAACATCTTGACCGACGCATAGTGGTAGATCGGCATGATCGGCGTATCGACGGCGATAATCTGCTCGACCGCAGTATAATCCGCCTGCGGATTGTCCGCCGTCTTGGCATCCGCCAGCAGGGCATCGACTTCTGGATTGACGTATTTACTGTCGTTGTAGCCGCTTGCGGACTGCATCAGATCAAGGAACGTCGATGCCTCGTTATAGTCGGCACACCAGCCGCCACGAGCCACGTCGAAATCTCCGTTGCTGCGCGCCTCAAGAAAGGTCTGCCATTCTTGGTTTGCCAGCGTGGTTTCAACGCCCAATGTCTGCTTCCACATCTGGCTGATCGCCACGGCGACAGATTTGTGGGCTTCGTCAGTGTTATAGACCAGATCAATGGTCAGCGGGTTATCAGCGCCATAACCGGCCTGCGCCAGCAGGTCCTTGGCCATTTCATTGCGCGCGGCCTGCGTCATGGATGCCATCGGAATATCCGGCGTTTCAAAGCCCGCAGTCGCCCAATGCGTGAAGGTGTAGGCCGACTTTTGACCACCTGCCAGCACGTTTTCCGTGATGATATCACGGTCAATGGCAAGGCTCAGCGCTTTGCGCACGTCGGGATCTTTCAGCTCTTCGGGGCCATTGTCGCGCAGGTTGAACATGTAATAATAGGAACATGCATAGGGCACCGACATCGCCTGCGCGGGATATTCAGCAGACAGGCGCGGGAATTGTCCGGCGGGTACGTCGGTCCGGTCCAGCTCTCCGGCCAGATACCGCGTCAGAGCCACGTTTTCATCGTTGATTACCAGCGATGTGACCTTTTCGATGATGGTGTTTTCATTGTCCCAATACATCGGGTTGCGTTCACGCACCAATTTTTCCTGCGGGACATGCTGGGTCAGGACATAGGCGCCGTTGGACACCATATTGCCCGGCTTGGTCCAGTCGCTGCCAAACGCATCGACGGTCGCCTGATGGACAGGGAACGTGGTGTAATGGGTCAGCATCTGCGTAAAATACGGCAGCGGCTGGCTCAGCCGGACTTCCAGCGTGGTGTCATCAGTCGCAGAAATGCCCAGTGCCGATGGCTCCATATCGCCTGCAATCACCGCAGATGCGTTTTCGACGGACATCAATTCGATGAACCACGAATAGGGCGATGCAAGAGCGGGCGATGCGGCGCGCTTCCAGGCGTATTCAAAATCGCCGGCGGTGACCGGATCACCGTTCGACCATTTCGCATTATCGCGCAGGGTGAACGTATAGACCAGATTGTCACCGCTCACCACATATCCGGTGGCGACGCCCGGCTCCAGGTTGCCGGCGGCATCTTGGTTGAACAGGCCCTCGAACAGGTCGCGAACGATATCGCCGCCCGCGCTGTCTTCGGCCATGCCCGGATCAATCGACGGGCTTTCGTCAAGATCGCGGTAGGTGAATGTCTGATCCGAGGCGAGCGTTTCGCCCGTGACGGGGTGGGTGGCATGGCCATCCGCATAGACCGCGCCAGTGGTGGCGATCATAATTGCGGCGCTGGTTGCCAGCAGCCTTGTTTTCAATGTCATGAAAATCTCCCTGTTTTATGCACCGTTGGTCGGCGCAAGTTACGGTTGTGTCACGCGCTTTTTGCGCTGATGACGACATCCTTTGGTGAGACGGTGGAAATGGCAAGCGTAATCACCGCGTAACCCTACGGCAGGTCGCGGCAGCGTGTGCATCACACGAAAGCCGCCCTGCCGTGGCTGTCATCACTTCGGTGTGGTGATCATGGTGGGCTAGCGGATGCGGAAGGACGCGGAATTGCCAGCACCCCGGTCAACGGTAAACCGTATCCGGTCGTCGCCCCGCACCTCGACCAATTGACAATTATAACCCAAAGGATCACCGCCCCATATCAGATCACGGCAAAAATACCCGTCCTGCCAGACCCAGTTGCCCGTGATCTCCCAGCCGATCGCCGCGCCTTTGATCTGGCCATTTTCCAGCACGTTCAGCGTGATCCCGTAAAACCCGTGCCGCAGTTCTTTGCCGTTCAGCAATGACACGAACGTATCCTGATCGACTACGGGGATATAGCTTTCGGCAAAGGCAGGCGTGGCGGCAAGGCCAAGCAGCAGGGCAAGACGTTTCATAAGACACCTCTTTATCGCGCATGTGCCATTATTACGAAACAGGTCGCCGTTTGGTTCACTTTGGCGGCGGTCAAAGGCCCAGAACGTCGACCATGTCATATTCACCGGGCGATTTGTCCTGCCCCCACAAGGCAGCTTTCAGCGCGCCGCGCGCGAAAATCGCGCGGTCTGTGGCGATGTGGCGCAGCACGATCCGTTCGCCCGCTGCGGCAAACATCACGTCATGTTCCCCGACAATATCGCCGCCACGGATGGCGCTGAACCCGATATCGCCACGCTTGCGCGCGCCGGTGATCCCGTCACGCCCGCTGTCGCTGACATCGGCCAGCACGACGCCACGCCCCTCGGCGGCAGCTTCGCCCAGCATCAGCGCGGTGCCCGATGGCGCATCGACCTTTTGATTGTGGTGCGCCTCGATGATTTCGATGTCGAAATCCGCATCCAATGCGGCGGCAACCTTTTTGGTCAGTTGCACCAGCAGGTTCACACCCAGCGACATATTGCCCGCCCGCACGATCACCGCATGATGTGACGCGGCATTGATCGCCTTCAGGTCCGTGTCGGATAATCCGGTCGTGCCGATCACATGAACGGCGCGGGCCTGCGCGGCAAGGCCTGCAAAACCAACGGTCGCGGCGGGGGCGGTGAAATCAATCACCGCCTGCGCCTTGGCAAAGACCTCAAGCGCATCGTCCGTGACCATGACACCGACAGCGGTGCCCCCCATCGCCGTTCCGATATCCTGCCCGACCCAATCATGACCGGCCCGTTCCAGCACGCCCACAAGGCGGCATTTGTCCGAGGCCAGCACCGATTTGATCAGCATCTGACCCATTTTCCCCGATCCGCCGGTAATCACGATGCCTGGAGTGTTGGTCATGGGGTCTGTCCTTGTCTGTTTGTCCCGTCTTAGCGCCGGTTTGCCCGTAGCGCAAAGCCTTGCTTGGCATTGCCCGCGACAACGCTTAAATGGGGGATATGGCAAAGAACACAAATCGCGAAGGCAAGGCCCCAACGCAGCGCATGCTGCGGGTGGGCGAGCAAATCCGCCGGACCCTGTCCGAAATTCTGCAACGTGGTGACGTGCATGACCCCGATCTGGGGCGCATGTCCATCACCGTGGGCGAAGTGCGCATGTCGCCCGACCTTCGGGTCGCGACGGCGTTCATCCTGCCGCTGGGGGGGCATGGCAAGCAAGAGGCGCTTGCCGCATTGCGCCGCAACCGCCACGAAGTGCGGCATCTGGTGGTCAAAGGCGGCACCCAGAAGTTTGCACCCGAACTGCGGTTCGAAATCGACGGCACCTTTGACCAGATGGACGCCACCCGCGCCCTGCTGGCCGAGGATCATGTACGACAGGATCTTGACGACTGATGCGATGGCTGGTCGTTGCCTTCATCTGGCTTGCATCGCCGCTGCCGGCCGTGACCTGCGACAACGTCGATTACCTTGAACGTCGCTATACCACCTGCACCGTCGATGCCGCCCACGAGGCGCTGCGTCTGTTTCATAGCGACCGGAATGGCGCCGTGCTGGGCAGTTTCAGCGCGATTGATGCGACGCTGGAGACCGGAAATCTGGTCTTTGCGATGAACGCGGGGATGTATCACCCGGACCGTGCGCCGGTTGGATACTATCTGGAAAACGGCGTTCAAAAGATGCGCGTCGTGCCAAATGCCGGGCCGGGGAACTTTGGCCTGCTGCCCAACGGTGTGTTCTGCGTGACTGACAAAAACGCCCGCGTCTACGAGACATTGCAGTTCGTCGCAGCAAAACCACGCTGCCGGGATGCGACGCAATCGGGTCCGATGCTGGTGATCGGGGGGCAACTGCACCCGCGGTTCTTGCCGGGCAGCACGTCGCGCTTTATCCGCAATGGAGTCGGGACGACGGCGGACGGCAAGACCGCCGTTTTCGTGATCTCGAATAACCCGGTGTCATTCCATGAATTCGGCAGCTTTTTCCGCGACTATCTGCAGTTGCCCGATGCGTTGTATTTTGACGGCAAAGTATCGCGCCTTTATGCGCCTGCGCTGCGCCGGTCGGATCTGGGGTTTCAATTGGGGCCGATTGTCGGCGTGGTCGAATAACGGGCAGGTGGGTTAAAACCCACCTTACGACATGGCAAACGCGATCACTGACTGGACATTGGCGCTGGTTTCCAGCGTCGGGACCGTTGCGACAGGGAACCAGCGCGCATCGCTGACATCATCGGCGGCTTGCGGTGTTCCGCGTTGGTAGTGGCACAGAACCGCGGCCAGCAAAAAGTGAAATCGCAGCGCGCCGGCATCATCATGTATGATGATGTCAAGGTTCGTCAGATACCGCATGGGTGTTGCAACCACCGATGTCTCCTCGGCCAGTTCGCGTGCGGCGGCGGCAAGGGCCGTTTCGCCCGGCTCTACATGGCCACCGGGAAACCCCCACAGCCCCGCATCAGGGTCTTTCTTGCGGCGCACCAACAGGACCTGACCGTCGTGAATGACCACCGCAAGGGCCGCAAGTCTGGGCCGCATCACAGCACTGCCATTCTGGCCGCGACCGCCTGTCCAAGGGCCCGGTGGCTGTCAGCCGTAAAATGAACGCCGTCGCTGGGGCAGGGCGCAATATGCGCGCCCGCATCAAGAAACGCGACACCCCAATGCGCCGCCAAAGCCCGGTAAAGCGCGGGCAGGGCTTGTGATTTGGCTGCCGCCCCGAAAAACACATCCGAAATCGGCCCCTGTTCGATGACCGCTGGCGGGCAGATCAGCATCACGTCAAACCCGCCGTGCCGGATTTGGTAAAGGTCGGATTTCGCAATCGCCAACAGCCCGGCAACCCCCGCCACGATTCCGTCGGGGGTCAGGCCAAAGTGGGTTTTCAGGTCGTTCGTGCCCAGCATGATCGTCAGCAGGTCAATCGGTCCGTGGCTTTCCAGTGCCATCGCCAGACCTGTCTGGCCATTCATATGCGCCCCCATCACCGGATCGGGATGCGCGGTCGTGCGTCCGGGCAGCCCTTCCTCGACCAAGGTCCAGTCCGCGCCCATGGCCGCACGTGCCACCGTCGGCCACCGGCTGTCGGGGCCAAATCGAAAATACGGCCCGCGTGCCACGATGGGCGGGGTGCCATGGGTGTTGCTATCGCCGAAGGTGAGCAGTGTTTTTGTCATTTTCGCACGCTATGCACCCTTTGCGGGATCGTAAAGTGCCATTGCCCCTTGGACTTGGTCCGCGTTACCCACATATATGGGCCAAACCGCGACTGAGGAGACAGAACATGCTCGAACTGAATGCGACCCCGAAAGCAGGCGACGACCTGATCAAAGACGGCACCGACGGCACCTTTGGACCCGATGTGATCGAAGCGTCGCAGACCGTCCCGGTGATTGTTGATTTCTGGGCGAAATGGTGTGGTCCCTGCAAAACGCTTGGCCCCGCGATCGAGGCGGCGGTGACCAAGGCGGGTGGCCGGGTCAAGCTGGTCAAGATCGACGTTGATGCCAACCAGATTTACGCGGGCCAACTACAGGTGCAGTCGATCCCCACCGTCTATGCGTTTTACAAAGGGCAGCCCGTGGATGGGTTCCAAGGCGCGCTGCCGCCATCGGAAATCAATGCATTTGTTGAAAAGATCGCCGCCCTCGCTGGCGACCCCGAGGCCGAAGGTCTGACCGCCGCGATTGAGGCCGCAAATCAGATGCTGGCCGAAGGTGCCGCCAGCGATGCGGCTGAAACATTTGCCGCCATCCTGCAAGAAGAACCCAACAACGCCGCCGCTTATGCGGGTTTGGTGCGGTCTTATCTGGCGCTGGACGATGTCGATCAGGCCGAGGCGATCCTGAACGGTGCCCCCGCCGAGATTTCGACAGACCCCCTGCTCGAGGCGGTACATGCCCAGATCACCCTGCTCCGCGAGGCCGCAAATGCAGGTCCCGTTGCCGAATTGCAGGCCACCGTTGATGCCGAACCCGATAACCATCAGGCGCGTTTCGATCTGTCGGTCGCACTGCACGCCAACGGCAAGGTCGAAGAGGCGGTGAACGAACTGCTGGAACTGTTCCGCCGTGACCGGGAATGGAATGATGGTGCCGCCAAAACCCAGCTTTTCAAGATTTTCGATGCCCGCGATGCCAAGGACCCGATTGTTCTGAACGGGCGCCGCAAACTATCGTCGATGATATTTGCCTGACCTCAACTTCGGCCTAGATTGCAGCTTATGATATCAAAAACTGACCTGCCCGACACCATCCCGGTGTTCCCTCTGCCCGGTGCGCTGCTTTTGCCGCGCTCCCGGCTGCCGTTGCACCTGTTCGAACCGCGCTATCTGGCGATGCTGGACGATGTGCTGAAAACGTCGTCGCGGCTGATCGGGATGGTGCAGCCCTATGATGCCCCCGGCGCTGCGGGCAAGCTGCACAGCATCGGCTGCGCGGGCAAGGTCACCGCGTTTTCCGAAACCGAAGACGGGCGGTATATGATCACCATGTCCGGTGCGTCCCGGTTCCGTATCGTGCAAGAAGTGGAAGGGTTCACGCCCTACCGGCGCTGCAAGGTCAACTGGCAAGGTTTCGAGCGTGATCTGGGACCGGTCGAAAAAGACCCCGGCTTTGATCGTCCGAAATTCATGGATTCGCTTGGCCGGTTTTTGGTCGATCAGGGCCTTTCGACTGACTGGGAAAGCCTGGGCGATGCCGAGGACGAGCTGCTGATCAACTCCCTGTCGATGCTTTGCCCGTTCGAACCCGAAGACAAACAGGCCCTGCTCGAGGCACCGTCGCTGTCGACCCGCCGCGAAACCCTGTTGACGCTGATTGAATACGCCCTGCGCGGCGGCAATAGCGAAGAGACCATGCAATGACCGAAACCACCTTTGACCCCAAGATGCTCGAGGCGCTGGTCTGTCCCGTGACGCAGGCGACCCTGACCTACGACGCCGACAAACACGAACTGGTATCAAAATCCGCACATCTGGCCTTCCCGATCCGCAACGGCATCCCCGTGATGCTGGTCGATGAAGCGCGCAAGCTGGACTAGCCGCGGCGGGATCAACGTCCTGCGCGTTCATGGCAGCGGCCCGACCAAGCGCACCACTTGGCTGGCCGACAAAGTCCTGTAGAAAAGCTTTGGCCTTCGTCGTATGCTTCGCAGCGAAGGACCGTAATACTTTCCAAGGCTCCAATACTCAAAGGGCAATACCATAATGCCAGTCGAAACGATTTATACTCTTGCTGAGTCCAATATCTCAATTTCTGGTGGCGGCCAATTGTCAGGCATCACTCAGGGTGATGGATCGCATCTGGATGGATTGACCATTACGCTGAACAACAACGATTGGACCGCCGTCAATGTCTTTGACAGCGATGCCAATTTTCAGGACAGCGACAATTCGCAGACACTTGAAGGAGCCCAAGTATATGACGGCGTATCTTATGCGGCTGGTTTGCGGGTCGAAGCAGAGTATTCGCTGACCCTCGAAGACCCGGATGGCAACACATATACTGTTCTGGCATTCAACATCAACGAACCGGGCGTGACCTCTTACGCCACGGTCGAGGGTCTGGCATTTATCGGCGGTGTCGGAGGGTTCCCACCAATCGGCGTACCGTTGACCGTCGTAGCTTCGAGCGAGGGACCGTCAAACCCCTTTGTGGATCTTGCATCGCCGCCCTGTTTTACCCGCGGCACCAAAATCGAGACATCTTGCGGCCTGCGTCCCGTTGAGGAATTATCTTTGGGCGATTTGGTCAAGACACGATCAAATGGCTATCAAACCGTCCGGTGGATTGGATCGCAGAAATATTCGCAGATTGCGTTTCGGGCCAATCCTAAATTGATGCCCGTCCGCATTGTCGCTGGCGCGCTTGGCCACGGCCTGCCCAAGCGCGATTTGCTTGTCTCGCGCCAGCATCGTCTGATGGCATCTTCTCGTATCGTCGAACGAATGTTCAAAGTAAGAGATGTGTTGATACCCGCACATAAAATGACCGCACTTCCAGGCATATACTTGGACGACAGCATGGCAGAGGTGGAGTTTTTTCACTTCTTGTTCGATGATCACCAGATCGTTTATGCCGAAGGCGCACCAACCGAAAGTCTCTACACCGGACCGGAGGCAATGAAGGCCATTTCGACCGAAGCCCGCGATGAAATTTTCACCTTGTTTCCTCAGCTGAAGAATATGACCTATGCACATGCCCCCGCCTTGCCGATTGCCGCTGGCAAAAAGCTGACATTGTTGGTGGCCCGCCACCTCAAACACGACAAGCCGGTTCTCGAAACGTACAAGACTGCTCTATAGATATCTGCGACCTACTCCCGCATCAGCTTGGGCAGATCACCCGTCAGGCCTGCCGCCTCTCGGATAAAGTTGCGGCGCAGGCCAGGGGCTGCGTTGATCAGGCCCATCCCGATGTCGCGTGCCGCGCGCAGCAGCGGGTTGTCGTTGGAAAACAGCCGATTAAACGTATCCGTCGCAATCGCCAGCGTTGCCGTGTCAAACCGGCGCCATTGCTGATAGCGCGCCAGCGTCTGTGCCGTGCCGATGTCTTCGCCGCGTGCGCGCGCGTCGCCGAACACCTCGGCCAGGGCCGCCACATCGCGCAGCCCCGCATTCAACCCCTGTCCCGCAATCGGATGTACCCCATGCGCGGCATCCCCGATCAGCGCGATGCGATCGGCGATCAGGCTATTGGCCAGCGTCAGCCCCAGCGGATAGGCGAACCGCGCGCCGGTCAGGCTGATCTGCCCCAGAAAACTGCCGAATGCCGGGCGCAGCGCATCCAGAAAATCGGCGTCATTCATGGCCATCAGGGCGGTAGCGCGGGTTTCATCCTCGCTCCAGACAATCGAACTGCGGTTGCCCGTCAGCGGCAAGATCGCCAGCGGCCCGCCGGGCATAAAGAACTGATGTGCAATCCCGCCATGCGGCTTTTCATGCGCCACAGCACAGACCACCGCCGTTTGCCCATAGCCCCAGCCGGTGCGTTTGATCCCCGCACGTGCCGCTGTGCCGCTTTGCCGTCCGTCCGATCCGACCAGAACCTGCCCGGTGATCGCCGCGCCAGAGGCCAGTGTGACCGCCACGCGCGGTCCATGCATGTCCTGCGCCACAACGGTTTCACCTGCCAGCTGCGTGATCCGGTTGTCCGCCGCCATCGCGTCCAGAAAGGCGCGGCGCAGGTGCCGGTCTTCCACCAGATAGCCCATCGGCCCTTCTTCGATCTCGGCATGATCGAAATGCATCATCCACGGGCCGGGGCCTTCGCCCGCACGTCCGTCGGTCACCTTGATTTCCAGCATCGGCTGGGCGTCTTTCTTGATCGCGTCCCATATCCCGATCCCGCGCAACAGCCGGGTCGACGCCAGCGCCAGCGCATAACTGCGCCCGTCAAAGTCGGGCCTTTTGCGCTGGTCCACCGGCAAGCTGTCGATGATCGTGACCGCAAATCCCGCCTGTGCGGCAGCAAGGGCAAGAGCGGGTCCATTCAGGCCACCGCCAACGATGATGATATCCGTATCCATATGTCGCAATATGCCGCCCCATGCGGGATTGTCCATGCGCTGCTTGGCCGCTACCGTCGCGCAAAACAGGAGAATGACGATGCAAGACTGGCGATGGATGACTGCGGCGGATCTGGGACGTGCGATTGCCGCAGGTACAATCGACCCTATTGCCCTGACAAACGTGTATCTGGATGCGATCGACGCCCACCAGTACCGTGACCGGATCTATGCCCGCGTCACCCATGCCCGCGCCATGGCCGAGGCCACAGCCGCCGCCGCGCGGGCCAAATCAGGCATGCGGCGCGGCCCGCTGGATGGCGTGCCGGTGTCATGGAAAGACCTGTTCGACACCGCAGGCATCGGCACCGAGGCCGGAACCGCCCTGATGGCAGGCCGCGTGCCTGATCGCGACGCCGCCGTGCTGGAAACCGCAACCGCAGGCGGCTTGGTCTGCCTTGGCAAGACCCATATGTCCGAAATCGCCTTTTCCGGGCTGGGCCTGAACCCGATCACCGCGACACCCCCCTGCATCCACGACCCAGACGCCGTGCCGGGTGGGTCATCGTCGGGGGCTGCCGCGTCGGTTGCGTTCGGGCTGGCTGCGGCTGGTATCGGGTCTGACACCGGCGGATCGGTGCGTATCCCGTCAGCGTGGAACGATCTTGTCGGTTTGAAAACCACCCATGGGCGGCTGTCGTTGGACGGCACTGTGCCGCTGTGCATGACGTTCGACACCGTCGGCCCGCTGTGCCGATCTGTCGAAGACGCCAACCTGCTGCTGGCCGTTCTCGAAGGGGGCAAGGCCGCTGATCTTGGCGGCAGTACCCTGAACGGGGTCCGGCTGATGGTGCTGGATACCATCGTGCCCGACGACGTCCGCGATGCCCCCCGTGCCGGGTTCCAGAGCGCGGTCGCGCGTCTGCAAGACGCCGGTGCCACCATCGAACACCGCTATTTCGCGCAGCTTTTTGATGCGTTCAACGTGGCAGGGAACCTTTACGCCGCCGACAGCTACGGCTGGTGGCGCGATCTCGTCGAGGCGCATCCGGAAAAAATGTTCCCGCAAATCCTTGAGCGCGTGCGCGGCGGGCAGACGGTCAGCGGGCCGGACTATGTGGCGGGCTGGAACACGCTGCGCGACATCCGCAAACAATATGCCGCAGAAACCGCCCAATTTGATGCCGTGATCATGCCGACCGCGCCAATTCTGCCGCCGAACGCCGAACGGCTGCTGACCGATGACGCCTACTACAAGGCCGAAAACCTGCTCGCTCTGCGCAACACACGGGTGGCGAACCTGCTCGACGTTGCCGCGATCACGCTGCCTACGGGCGTGCCGTCCTGCGGGATCATGTTCAACGGGCGCCACGGCGGCGAGGCGGCGCTGCTGCGCCTGTGTGCTGCGGCAGAACGGGCGCTGGCCTAAAAGCCACAATATCGCAGTCTTGCGCGCCTTATTGTGGACAGGACCCGCCCGCTCGCGCTAGTTTAGTACAAAGCGGGGCGAAATGATCCCGCAAAATGAGGCAGTTATGGTATTCCCCGAGCGGTTTTCGAACCTACCGGTTGCGACTTGGCCACGTTTGCGCGCGTTACTTGACGTGCCCACACAGGCTGACGAAGTGATCAATATGACGATTGGCGAGCCGCGCCATGCGTTCCCTGCTTTTGTGGGTGACATCCTTGCGGCCAACCTGCAAGGCTTTGCAAAATATCCTGATAACAACGGCTTGCCTGATCTTTTGGCGGCGATTGGCGGGTTTCTGCATCGACGCTACGACCTGAAAATCGCACCCGATCAGATCCTTGCCCTGAACGGCACCCGCGAGGGGCTGTATAACGCCGCCATGGCGCTGTCGGCGGAAACCAAGCACGGCAAACCGCCGGTGATCCTGACGCCGAACCCTTTCTATCAGGTCTACGCCGTTGCCGCGCTTTCTGTCGGGGCCGACCCGGTTTACGTGCCTGCGACCCAAGCGACCGGACATTTGCCCGATTTTCACGCAGTGCCGGACGATATCCTTGATCGCACGACAATCGCCTATGTCTGCTCGCCCGCGAACCCGCAGGGTGCTGTGGCCGATGCCGCCTATTGGCGCGCCCTGATCACGCTGGCCGAAAAGCATGATTTCATCATCTTCGCCGATGAATGCTATTCCGAGATTTACCGCGACACGCCGCCGCCCGGCGCGCTGCAAATCGCCACCGAAATGGGCGCCCACCCAGAACGTGTCGTGATCTTTCATTCGTTGTCCAAACGTTCGAACTTGCCGGGTCTGCGGTCGGGCTTTTGCGCGGGTGGGCCGCAATCCATCGCCCGGATCAGGGCCTTGCGCGCCTATGCCGGGGCGCCGCTGCCCGAACCCCTGCAGGCGGTCGCGGCGGCGGTATGGAACGACGAAGCGCATGTGGTCGAAAACCGCGCGCTGTATCACCGCAAATACGGCATGGCCGATGATATTCTGGGCCATGTGCCCGGCTACCAGTCGCCACAGGCGGGGTTCTTTTTGTGGCTGCCTGTCGCCGACGGCGAACCGGCAGCGGTGAAACTGTGGCAAGAGACAGGCGTGCGGGTTCTGCCCGGTGCCTATCTCAGCCGCGATGTGGCCGGTGAAAACCCCGGCAAAGGTTTTATTCGGGTCGCCATGGTGGCCCCAACGCAAGAAATGCAGCGCGGTCTGACCCTGATCCGCGACTGCTTGTATGGTTGAGGAACGATCAGATGGCATCTTACCAGACACGTCAGCGCGATCCGCTTTTGGACAGCACCACCCAAGCCGCGATTGAAAAACGCAGCAAGGAACTGTTGGGTCTGGCATTGGCCTTCGTGGGTCTTGTGATTGCCGCCATGGTGGGCAGCTACACGCCCGACGATCCCAGCTGGATTTCGGCCACCGATGCGCCGGTACAAAACTGGCTGGGCCATTTCGGTGCCTCTGTTGCGGCACCGCTGATGATGATCGTGGGGCTTGGCATCTGGACGCTACCGCTGGTTCTGGTGGGCTGGGGCGCACGGTTCGTGACCCATCGCGGGGCAGAGCATGCGCTGGGCCGGGTCATCTTTGCGCCTATCGCCGTTGCCGTGGCCTCGGTCTATGCGGCGACGCTGACACCGGGCGCGGATTGGCCTGCGAATTTTGGTCTGGGCGGCCTGTTCGGGGATACTGTTCTGGGGGTGATCCTGACGATCATACCTTTCGGAACCATCCTTGGCGTCAAATTGTTTTCGCTGCTGTCGGGCATTGCCGTTTTGGCGCTGCTGGCATTCGTTCTGGGCTTTACCCGGCCCGAAGTGCGGGCGTTCGCCCGGTTTGTGCTGCTTGGTACGGTGATGCTTTATACGCTGATCCTGCGGGTGCTGGACGGTGGTGCTGCGCTGTCGGTGCAGGCGGCGCAGGGCGTGACAAATACGCTGCAAGACCGGCGCGCAATGGCTAGTCAGGCCCGTGCGGCGCGCGCGTCCGATATCGTGCCGGACGATGACCGTGGCCCGATGCCAGACTTCAAGTCCCGTGGTGCCGCTGTCGTGCGCGCAAACGCGACGATGCCGTCGGTCCAGCCGCCGATGGGCAGCCGCATGATGCCACCAGCCCCGCCGCTGTCCGCACCGCTGCGCGCGCCAGAACCCAAAAGCACCGGTCTGCTGGCAGGTCTGCTCAAGCGTGGCGACCCGATGCCGGAACCGGAACTGGTGACCCCCACGCCGCTTGACTATGCCGATCAGCCCGCCGGTGATCCCGACCGGGTCAGCGCACGTATCGCGGACGCGATCAAGAACCGCAAAATCCCGCCCGCGCCTATCGGTATCCGCATCGAACCCGCGCTGACGGCGGGACGCGGGCCAAAGCCGCTGGCATTTCAGCCGGTCGATGATATGGCCGCCGACCTTGACACAGTCCTGGAAGAGCCGGACGCGGTCACCCCGCATATTGATGAGCCCGCACCCCGGATGGCGGCCCCCGCCGTGCCTGCCCCAGAGCCACGCAAGGTCGTGCAGCACATTCTCAAACGTGCGCCGCAGCCATCCCGGCAAGCCCGGGCCGAGGCACAGCCCGATCTGGTGTTTGATGAAAAATACGCCGACTACACCCGTCCGCCGCTCAACCTGCTGACCAGCCCTGTCGAAATCCAGCGCCACCACCTCAGCGATGAGGCGCTCGAAGAAAATGCCCGCATGTTGGAAAGCGTGCTGGACGACTACGGCGTCAAAGGTGAAATTGTCGCCGTGCGCCCCGGACCCGTCGTGACCATGTACGAACTTGAACCCGCGCCGGGTTTGAAAGCGTCGCGCGTCATCGGCCTGTCCGATGATATCGCCCGGTCCATGTCGGCGTTGTCGGCGCGTGTGTCCACCGTGCCGGGCCGGTCCGTGATCGGCATTGAATTGCCAAATGAAAACCGCGAAAAAGTTGTCCTGCGCGAAATCCTGTCGCACCGCGATTTCGGCGATGGCAACCACAAGCTGCCGCTGGCGCTTGGCAAGGACATCGGGGGCGAGCCGATCATCGCCAACCTTGCCAAAATGCCCCACCTGTTGATTGCGGGTACGACCGGCTCGGGCAAATCCGTGGCCATCAACACGATGATCCTGTCGCTGCTTTACAAACTGACGCCCGAAGAATGCCGGATGATCATGATCGACCCCAAGATGCTGGAACTGTCGGTCTACGACGGCATCCCGCACCTGCTGTCCCCCGTTGTGACCGACCCGAAAAAGGCGGTCGTCGCCCTGAAATGGGTCGTGGGCGAGATGGAGGAACGCTATCGCAAGATGTCCAAGATGGGCGTGCGCAATATCGATGGCTTCAATGGCCGGGTCAAAGATGCGCTGGCCAAGGATGAAATGTTCAGCCGCACCGTGCAAACCGGATTCGACGACGAAACCGGCGAGCCGATCTTTGAAACCGAAGAATTCCAGCCCGAGGTCCTGCCCTATATCGTCGTGATCGTCGACGAAATGGCCGACCTGATGATGGTCGCCGGCAAAGAGATCGAAGCCTGTATTCAGCGCCTTGCCCAGATGGCCCGTGCGTCAGGTATCCACCTGATCATGGCCACACAGCGCCCGTCGGTGGACGTGATCACCGGCACGATCAAGGCCAACTTTCCGACCCGCATTTCGTTTCAGGTCACGTCGAAAATCGACAGCCGCACGATCTTGGGTGAAATGGGCGCCGAACAACTGCTGGGCATGGGTGACATGCTCTACATGGCGGGCGGGTCCAAGATCATGCGCGTCCACGGGCCTTTCGTCAGCGACGAAGAGGTCGAAGAAATCGTCAACCACCTCAAGGGATTCGGCCCGCCGGCATACATGTCCGGCGTGATCGAAGGCCCCGCCGAAGGCTCTGATGACAGCATCGACCTTGTGCTGGGCCTCAGCGACGGATCCTCTGACATCGAAAATGCGCTTTATGACACCGCCGTGGCGATTGTGATCAAGGATCGGAAATGCTCGACCAGCTATATCCAGCGCAAACTGGCTATCGGCTATAACAAAGCCGCGCGTCTGGTCGAACAGATGGAAGACGAAGGCGTCGTCAGCAGCGCCAACCACGTCGGAAAACGTGAAATTCTGGTGCCTGAACAGCATCATTAGGGGGCGGATGGGCGCTGGACACCTGCCCAGCACCCGTGGTCGCATCGGTCCGATGGCGGATACGAGCCCAAAGTGGTCAGCATAAATTATCACATCTATGGACGCTAGATTTCACCTGCAGAATCTTTAATGTTTGCGTTCTAAAGATTTGTCTAAACGACATCTTTGATCAAACGCCAGAGGACAGTAACCATGCATCCTACCGAAAAGACCGTACGTCAATTCCATGAATCTTGGGACATGCGCGACCCGGACCGAGGCACGAAAGTAATTTCAGACGATTGCGATTTCGAAGATATTGCACGCGGTGAAAAGCTTACCGGGAAGGAAGCTTACAAGGAGGACTATTTTCGCTGGCGCGAAGCGTTCCCGGATGGGCTTTGTAAGGTCGAGAACGTCATGGTCAGCCAATGCGGCGAATGGGCTACGGTGGAGTTTCGCAACACTGGCACACACACAGGGACACTTCGATCAAGTCTTGGGGACTTCCCGGCAACAGGCAAACGAGCCGAAGTTCGTTACTGCTCTGTGGTGCGCGTCAAGAATGGGATGGTCGTCGAGGGGCGTGACTATTACGACAGCGCCACAATTGCACGGCAGTTGGGACTTGTTGACTTGGGCGATCAGCAAAAAAATGAAGTTTGATGCTTTTTTACGTGTCACGACGGATTCGCAGGAGGGTCGCCTTGTCCCGCATAGCTGACCCGTGAACATTATTCCAGAAATCGGGCGCACCGGCGATAGTCCACGACCCTATTTTCAGTCCACCCAACAAAAAACCCCCGCTGCTTGCGCAACCGGGGGTTAATCGTTTCAACAGTCAGGGATGCTTTACAGCATACCTTCGCGCTGGAGCTTCTTCCGAGCCAGCTTGCGCTGACGGCGGATAGCTTCTGCTTTCTCGCGCGCCTTGCGGACGGAGGGTTTTTCGAAATGTTGCTTGAGCTTCATTTCACGAAAAACGCCCTCACGCTGGAGCTTTTTCTTCAGAGCACGCAACGCCTGGTCGACGTTGTTATCACGAACACTAACCTGCATGTGGTTTTCACCACCTCTCTAAGTTGGATTTGCAAAAATTGCAGGAAGTGGGCACATAGCAAAGGTGCGCTAGTTTGTCTAGTGTTGTACGACATCAGGAGACACGCCAATGATGAACACCCCGATTGATCCCGCCAAGGATAAACTGCTGGATGCCATCCTGCCCCACGTCGCGTTTGATGGCTGGGCGCCGCAGGCTTTTCAGGCCGCCGTGGCCGAGGTGGGGATTGATCCCGCCCATGCCAAGACCCTGTGCCCGCGCGGTGCCGTTGATCTGGCTGTCGCCTATCACCAACGTGGCGACCGGGCCATGGTTGCGGCGCTTGGCGTTGCCGACCTGCGCGATATGCGCTTTCGTGACAAGGTCGCGTATGCCGTCCGTCTGCGCGTCCACGCCGTCGATGACAAAGAGGCGGTGCGCCGCGCCACGGCCCTTTTTGCGCTGCCCCACATGGCGGCCGATGGTGCGAAACTGATCTGGGGCACCGTCGATGCGATCTGGACCGCACTGGGCGATACATCGCGCGATGTGAACTGGTACACCAAGCGGATGACCCTGTCGGGCGTCTATGCCGCTGTGGTGCTGTACTGGCTTGGCGATGACAGTCTGGATGCGCAGGCGACAGACGCCTTTATCGACCGCCGTATCGACGACGTGATGCAATTCGAAAAGGTAAAGGCACAGGTCAAAGACAATCCCCTGTTCAAGCCGCTGACCGGCCCGTTGGGCCGTTTGCTGTCGGGGATCAAGGCGCCAGCGCAAATGTCGCCAATCGACCTGCCCGGTATATGGAAAGACCCACAATGATGATGCAAGCCGTTGAAATCACCCGCCCCGGCGGACCAGATGTGCTGGTCGTCACACAGCGCCCGACGCCCGAACCCGCCCACGATCAGGTGGTCATCAAAGTCGCCTATGCAGGCGTAAACCGCCCCGACGCGCTGCAACGGGCCGGGCTTTACAGCCCACCCGCCGGCGCCAGCGATCTGCCCGGCCTCGAGGCCTCGGGCGAAGTCGTCGCCGTTGGTGCAGGCGTGACCACGCCCAGGGTCGGCGATCAGGTCTGCGCGCTGCTGCCCGGCGGGGGCTATGCCCAATATGTCGCCACAGCAGCGGCACATTGCCTGCCGGTGCCCCACGGCCTGACGCTCAAACAGGCGGCCTGCCTGCCCGAGACGTTCTTTACCGTCTGGTCCAACGTCTTTATGCGCGGGCATCTGCAAGCCGGCGAGCGTTTTCTGGTGCATGGCGGCAGTTCGGGGATCGGGACAACGGCGATCCAACTGGCACGCGCGTTTGGCGCACGGGTGTTTGCCACCGCCGGGTCCGACGACAAATGTGCGGCCTGTGCCGCCTTGGGTGCCGAAGCCACGATCAACTACCGCGACGCGGATTTTGTGGACGTGATGAAGGCCGCACGCGGTGCGGATCTGATCCTTGATATGGTCGGCGGGTCCTACATCCAGCGCAACCTGAACGCTTTGGCCGATGATGGACGCCTCGTGCAGATCGCGTTCCTGCAAGGACCCAAGGTCGAACTGAACCTGATCCAGATCATGACCCGGCGGCTGACGATGACAGGGTCCACGCTGCGCCCGCAATCCGATCTGGCCAAGGCGCGTATCGCCGACCAGCTGCGCCACCACGTCTGGCCTCTGATCAACGCTGGCAAAATCGCTCCGGTCATGGATCAGGAATTTGCGCTGGCCGATGCCGCCGCCGCCCATGCCCGCATGGAAACCAGCGCCCATATCGGGAAAATCGTGCTGCGGGTCGGCTAGGTTACTGGCGCGGCGGGTAGGCTTTGTAGACACCCAACCGCCAGCCAAACGCCAGACTGCCCGCCCGCAGGGCAAAGGTCGCGGCGGCACAGATCAACAGCGCCAGCGGCGTGGCCAGCCCAAACGCCAGTGCCACCAACGCGGCCCCGGCCCCAGCCAGCGCACAGGTCACGTAAAGCTCGCCTTGTTTCAGGACAAGCGGAACTTCGTTGCACACCACATCACGCATCAGCCCCCCAAAACACCCGGTGGTAATCCCCATGATCACGACGATGGCGCGCGGTTGGCCCATGGTCAGCGCCACCGCGACCCCCGCAGGCACCGCGACGGCCAAGGCGCAGGCGTCCAGCCACAGGATCGCGCGATACCGGCTTTCCAGCAGGTGCGCGGTAAAAAACACCCCAAGTGCCGCAGCAGCAGCCACGCCGATATAGGTGGGGTTGGCGACCCAAAATACTGTGTCCCGGTTCAGGATCACGTCACGAATGGTGCCGCCGCCCACCGCCGTCAGGCTGGCGATAAAGACAAACCCGACAATATCCAGCTGCGCCCGGCTTGCCACCAGCGCCCCGGTCAGGGCAAAGACAAAAACCGACGCATGGTCAAGAAATGTCAAAAGGGTCATGGCTTGAACGGCGCCATTCCGGCACGGGCCAGTTCATCGGCGCGTTCATTTTCAGGGTGGCCTGCGTGGCCCTTGACCCACTCCCACGTGACATCATGACGCCCGACGGCCTCATCCAGCCTGCGCCACAGGTCCTCGTTCTTGACCGGCTTTTTCGCCGCGGTTTTCCAGCCGCGTTTCTTCCAGCCGTGAATCCAGCTTGTGATCCCGTCTTTGACATAGGAACTATCGGTGATGATCGTCACTTTGGCGTTCCGCTCAAGCGCTTCCAGCGCCGAAATCGCCGCCAAAAGCTCCATCCGGTTGTTGGTCGTGTCCGCAGCGCCGCCCTTCAGGGCGCGTTCTTTGACAACGGTGTCACCGTTGCGCGCAACCAGCAACGCACCCCAGCCGCCGGGGCCGGGATTGCCCGAACAGGCACCGTCTGTGTAGGCATAAAGATCAGGCATCGGCATCCTTGTCGGCATGCAGCGCCGCAAAAAGGCGCCGGGTTTCAGCAGGCTCCATTTCGGTGTCTTCGGGATCAAAGACAACCACAAAATGGGTGCGCGGTCGGTGAAAGCAGCATGTGACCGTCAGACCACAAGCGGCAGCAGCGACACCACAACGATGGCGGTCAGCAAGCCGCGCAGGTGCATCCACCACACAGGCGCAAGGTCAAGCCGCCAGAAATGCCAGTCCAGCAGCAGCAGGGCGACAAAGCCGACAATCAGGTTCATCGCAGCTGTAGTCGGCCCGCCACCTGTCATGAAAAACGCCCAACGCGCGGGAATGACCGCAAGCACATAACCGGCGGTTGCCGTGCGCCCGCGTGCTTTGGTGGCAAACCCCCAAAGCACGCCGGACATGAACGACAAGATGATTGCGCCATAGAAAAGCTGGACATAAGGCCCGACAAACCGACCGCCAAGCGCCATTTGGCCCCATTGCCCCAGATCGGGGCGCAGGACGGTCAGCGCCCCCCACACAAACGGGATAAGACCGGCAAGACCGAGGATCAGCGCGGAACGGGGAATGGTGTGCATCGCCCAGCCTGGCCTAGACCGTTTCGCGCAGGACGCGCGGCACTTTGAATTCGACGTTTTCTTCGGCGGTGACGACCATCTCGACGGTCACGTCATAGCGGTCGCGGAACGCGTCGATGACTTCGTTGATCAGCACCTCAGGGGCCGAAGCGCCGGCCGTGATCCCCATCGTCGCAATCCCATCCAACGCGCGCCAGTCGATATCCGTGGCCCGTTGTACCAGTTGCGCATAGGCACAGCCCGCCCGCGCGCCGACCTCGACCAGCCGTCTGGAATTTGATGAATTGGGCGCGCCCACGACCAGCATCGCGTCGCATTTGGGCGCCATCGCCTTGACCGCTTCCTGGCGGTTGGTGGTCGCGTAGCAGATGTCTTCCTTGTGGGGGCCGACGATGGCGGGGAACCGCGCGTGCAGGGCGGCAACAATATCTGCGGTATCATCCACGGACAGGGTCGTCTGAGTGACAAAAGCCAGCTTTGCCGCGTCGCGCACGGCCACGGTCGCCACGTCTGCGACGGTTTCCACCAGCAAAACTTCGCCTGCGGGCAACTGCCCCATGGTGCCGATGGTTTCCGGGTGCCCTTCGTGGCCGATCATGATCATTTGCAGCCCGTTATCGGCGTGGCGCTGGGCCTCGATATGGACCTTGCTGACCAGCGGGCAGGTGGCATCGACATAGATCATCTCGCGCGCCTGCGCGGCGGCGGGGACGGATTTTGGCACACCATGGGCGGAAAAGATTACCGGGCGATCGGGGGGGCAATCGTCGAGTTCCTCGACGAAAATGGCGCCCTGATCCCGCAGGCTGTCGACCACGAATTTGTTATGGACGATTTCGTGGCGGACATAGACGGGCGCACCCCATTTGTGCAGCGCCATCTCGACGATCTTGATCGCGCGGTCGACCCCGGCACAGAAACCACGCGGGGCGGCCAGGTAAAGCGTAAGCGGCTGTTTGCTCATAAGTTCCTCCGGCAGTTACCCCAGAGGTAAGCGGTTGCCGGGCCAAGGTCCAGCACCAGATGGCCTGACCGAAACGGGCGCGCGATGCGCACACGACATGTTTTCGCTCACCGCCCGCAGCGGCATCGTCGGCGTCAGGCAGCGACAGCCTGACGCGCTCAAATCAGCTGTCTTCCGCGATTTCGTCGGGCATGTCGGCGCGTGGTTCACGTGCCGGACGCCCAACCACATCGCGCAATTCATCAAGTTCGATGAAATTGTCGGCTTGGCGACGCAGTTCGTCTGCAATCATCGGTGGCTGGCTGCGAATGGTCGATACCACCGACACACGCACGCCCTTGCGTTGCAGTGCCTCGACCAGTGGCCGGAAATCGCCGTCGCCGGAAAACAGCACGACGTGATCGACATAGGGGGCAAGCTCCATGGCATCGACGGCAAGCTCGATATCCATATTCCCCTTGACCTTACGCCGGCCCATGCTGTCGGTGTATTCCTTGGCCGGTTTTGTGACCATCGTGAAACCGTTGTAATTCAGCCAGTCCACCAGCGGGCGGATGGGGGAATACTCGTCGTTTTCAAGCAGCGCTGTGTAGTAGAATGCCCGCACCATCTTGCCGCGCCGCATGAATTCCTGCCGAAGCAGTTTGTAATCAATGTCAAATCCAAGCGACTTAGCCGCCGCATAAAGATTTGATCCATCAATAAAGAGCGCTAATCGCTCGTCCCGATAAAACATAAAATGTCCTTCCGATAATATCGTTCTTGCCGCTGGTTGTCCGTGAGTGGTCTAAACAATGCACCTAACGGTAACATCTATTGTTTTTAGAATGTGAGGCAAGTCACTATTATGCACGAATTCGGCCATTTGACGCTCATTGCCCTTGGTAGCAACGGGTTTCGTGATTTTTGTGACGCTGGGGAAGCTGTCCAAAAGGCTATGTTACTGGTGGCCGGTCTGTCGGACACTCCGGCCCTTTCCAGCCGTCTTTACCGCACCCCTGCCTATCCTGCAGGCGCCGGTCCCGATTTTGTGAACGCCGCGATGGCGATCCGCACGGGGCTTTCGCCCGATGCCGTTCTGGCCCGGTTGCACCGGATCGAGGCCGACGCCGGTCGGGTGCGCACACGACGCTGGGGCCAGCGGACCCTTGATCTTGATCTGATCGCGATGGATGATCGGGTCCTGCCTGATCCGGCGACCCAGACCCGGTGGCGCCGCTTGGCGCCGGACCTGCAACAGCGCGACGCGCCCGCTGCATTGATCTTGCCGCACCCCCGCATGCAGGACCGCAGCTTTGTGTTGGTCCCGCTGGCCGATATCGCCGCCGACTGGCGGCATCCGCTGTTGGGCAAGACCGTGGCGCAGATGCTTGCGGCCCGGCCTGCCGACGAACGCGCGACGGTCGTGGCGTTGGGATGATTCGCACAGGTTTGCGGCTGGGCGATGGCGAATTTCGTGCGGCTGCGGCAAATACCCGCTAAAACACGGTTTTCACATCGCAATCCTCTGGCGTCGCCTCTTGTCAATAGGTAATCAAGGCTCTAGATAGGCCTCTTCCGAAGTGCCCTTTGATTGCTGGAGTACGCCCATGGCTCGCGTCACCGTAGAAGATTGCGTCGATAAAGTTCCCAACCGGTTTGAGCTTGTGATGCTTGCCGCCCATCGGGCGCGTGAAATTGCAGCGGGTGCGCCAATCACCGTCAGCCGTGACAACGACAAGAACCCTGTCGTGTCCCTGCGCGAGATTGCCGAAGAAACCCAGCGCGCCGATGATCTGCGCGAGCGGATGATCGAAGCGAACCAGACCCAAATCGAAGTGGACGAGCCGGAAGAAGACAGTATGTCGCTTCTGATGGGATCCGAAGCCGACAAACCGGCGGATGATGACATGTCCGAAGAGAAACTGCTGCGCGCGCTGATGGAAGCGCAAGGACAACGCTAAGGCCCGGCTGTGCCGGCCTGCTATGGATAGGCACGGGACCAGATGACGACCGCTGATGATTTGATCGCTCTGGTCCGGACCTACAATCCCCGCTTGAACGAGGCGCTTTTGCGCGATGCCTATGTCTTTGGTGCAGAAATGCACGAGGGGCAGTTCCGGCATTCCGGCGACCCATATTTCAGCCACCCCGTTGCGGTCGCGCACATCCTTGCCGAACAGCAGATGGATGACGCCACGCTGATTACCGCGCTGCTGCACGACACGATCGAAGATACCAAAGCGTCTTATGCCGTCGTTGAAAAACGCTTTGGCCGCGAGATTGCAGAGCTGGTGGATGGTGTCACCAAGCTGACGAACCTGCAGTTGAATTCGACCCAGACCAAACAGGCCGAAAACTTTCGCAAACTCTTTATGGCCACGTCACGCGATTTGCGGGTGACATTGGTCAAGCTGGCGGACCGTCTGCATAATATGCGCACGATCAAGTCGATGCGCCCCGACAAGCAGGCCCAGAAAGCCCGCGAGACGATGGAAATCTTCGCCCCGCTGGCCGGTCGCATGGGTATGCAGTGGATGCGCGAAGAACTCGAGGATCTGTCTTTCCGGGTGCTTAACCCCGAAGGCCGCAATTCGATCATTCGCCGGTTCATTACGTTGCAGCGCGAAGCGGGCGATGTGGTGCAAAAGATCACCGCCGATATGCGGGTGGAACTGGAAAAAGCCAGCATTCAGGCCGACGTGATGGGGCGCGCCAAGAAACCCTATTCGATCTGGCGCAAGATGCAGGAAAAGGATCAGGGGTTTAGCCGCCTGTCCGACATTTACGGTTTCCGCATCGTCGTCGCGACCGAGGCGGACTGCTACCGCGTGCTGGGCGCCATTCACCAGCGCTGGCGGGCAGTGCCGGGGCGGTTCAAGGACTACATCAGCCAGCCAAAGACGAACGGCTACCGGTCGATCCACACCACCGTGTCGGGCCGTGACGGTAAACGGGTCGAAGTCCAGATCAGGACCCGTGAAATGCACGAGGTTGCCGAAACCGGGGTTGCCGCGCATTGGTCCTATCGCAATGGTGAACGGGTCGAGAACCGGTTTGCGGTTGATCCGGTGCATTGGATTGCGGCCCTGACAGACCGGCTTGACGACGATCAGGACCACGAAGAATTTCTCGAGGCGGTCAAGCTTGAGATGTACCAAGATCAGGTGTTTTGCTTCACGCCCAAGGGCGATGTGATCAAACTGCCGCGCGGGGCGACGCCGATTGACTTTGCCTATGCCATTCACACGCGCATCGGCGCGGCCTGCGTCGGTGCCAAGGTCGATGGGCTGCGGGTGCCGCTTTGGACCCGTCTCAAGAACGGTCAGTCCATCGAGGTGATCACCGCCGAAGGTCAAACGCCGCAGGTGACATGGATCGACATCGCGGTCACTGGCCGTGCCAAGACCGCGATCCGTCGCAGCCTGCGCGAAGAAGACCGTGAACGATTTGTCCGGCTGGGCCGCGAACTGGCCCGCGTGGCCTTTGAAAACGTCGGCAAACGCGCCACCGAAAAGGCCCTGCGCACAGCCGCCAAGGCGCTGGCGATCGAAGACGCAGAAGAGCTTTTGGCCCGCCTTGGCAGCGCCGAAGTCACAGGCCGCGAAGTGGTCCGCGCGATCTATCCTGAACTGCAAAACAAACACGGCGATGAGGTTGACCAAAACCGCGCGGTCGTCGGTCTGGGGCCCGATCGGGTCCAGCATCGCGGTGCATGCTGTCAGCCGGTGCCGGGCGAACGGATCGTCGGGATCACGTCGCGCGGTCAGGGCGTGATGGTCCACGCGATTGATTGTCAGGCCCTCGCCGACTACGAAGACCAACCCGAACGCTGGATGGACCTGCGCTGGCACGAAGGCACGCACGGCGCCGTCAACACCGTCACCTTTGATCTGACCATTACCAATGGCGCGGGTGTGTTGGGGCGTATTTGCACGTTGATCGGCGAACAGAACGCCAATATCTCCGACCTGCGGTTCATCGACCGGAAACCAGATTACTTCAGGCTGCTGGTCGATGTGGATTTGCGCGACGCAGAACATTTGCACCGGGTCAAAACTGTGCTTGAGGCAGAAAGCAACGTGTCGGCAATCGCGCGGCACCGGGACCCGGCATTGGCATTGGCAGGCCGCGGTTGATCCGCATGGGAAGGAAGACAGGTTTTGGTATTCAAACGCAGGGATAGACGACCGATCTGGCAGATCGTGGTCGACTTTGTCTATCCTCGCGGTGGCTGGGCCCGTGCGTTTGAATACGTCAAACACCGCGTCAGGCGGCTGCCCGATACCCCCGAAAAAATATCGCGCGGGATTGCGGCGGGCGTTTTCACGACGTTCACGCCATTCTACGGTTTGCATTTCCTTGTCGCCGCGGGCACCGCACGGCTGCTGCGCGGCAATATTCTGGCATCACTGCTGGCGACGTTCTTTGGCAACCCGCTGACCTATGTGCCGATTGCGGCCACTTCGCTGGCCACTGGGCATTTTCTGTTGGGCACCCGGCCCGCGACCGCTTTGCATGTGTCGCTCGGGGCCAAATTCGGCGGCGCCGGGCGCGACCTTTGGCATAATCTCAAGGCGATCTTTACCACAGAAACAACCGATTGGCACCGTCTTGCCGTATTCTACGACGAGGTGTTCTTGCCCTATCTGATCGGTGGCATCATTCCGGGCATCATTGCCGGTATATTCGCATATTATCTGTCGGTGCCGGTGATCAGCGTCTATCAGAAACGCCGACGCAAGGTGCTGCGCACCAAGCTTGACCAGCTCAAGAAAAAGCCGGCTCCCGCCAATGACGACACGGGTCTGTCACACTAGTTTTAACTCCAAAGGGGATTTCCGATGACACCCAATAAACTGCGTCTTGGCATCAATATTGATCACGTCGCCACCGTGCGCAACGCACGCGGCGGTGCCGCGCCTGATCCGGTGCGGGCTGCCCTGATGGCGCAGGCCGCAGGTGCCGACGGCATCACCGCACATCTGCGCGAAGACCGGCGCCATATCACCGATGTCGATATCGAACGTCTGGTGGACGCGCTGACCGTGCCGCTGAACTTTGAAATGGCCGCGACGCCGGAAATGCAGGCGATTGCCCTGCGGCACAAACCCCATGCGGTCTGCATCGTGCCCGAAAAACGCGAGGAACGCACCACCGAAGGCGGGCTGGAAGTGGCGCGCGAAGAAAATGCCTTGGCCCATTATATCGCGCCCCTGCGCGACGCCGGCTGCCGGGTGTCGATCTTTATTGCCGCCGACCAGCGCCAGATCGAAGCCGCCCACCGGATCGGCGCGCAGGTCATTGAACTGCACACCGGCGCCTATTGCGATGCAGACGCCGAAGGGCGGCTTGATGCGCGTGACAAAGAGCTTGGGAAACTGACCGAGATGGCCGAATTCGCCCATGACCTTGGTTTGGAAGTCCACGCGGGCCATGGCCTGACCTATGATTGCGTCACGCCGATTGCCGTGCTGCCGCAGGTCATGGAACTGAACATCGGCCACTTTTTGATCGGCGAGGCGATCTTTCGCGGGCTTGGTCCCGCCATTGCCGAAATGCGGCGCCTGATGGACGCAGCGCGCGCGTGACCCGGGGCGCGCTGATCCCGACCGCTCTGGAACGCCGCGCAATGCGATCGGTGACCGATCACGCACGGGCCTTGGCCGAAAAAGGGCGCGATATCGTTTTCACGGCAGCGATCATCAAAGACGGCGCCATCATCGCCGAGGCGCGCAACGAGGTTGGCGAGACTGGCGATGTCAGCCGCCACGCCGAAGTCGTGGCCATCGCGAAGGCCACAGCACGCACCGGGGACCGCGACCTGTCTGGTGCCACGCTGATCGCGTCCTGCCAACCTTGCGAAATGTGCCTGTCTACGATGCGCTGGGCGCAGATCGACCGTGTCATCTTTGCCGCCCAGCAGGAAAATACAGACCCCGCGTTCTTTCGGTTTCCCAAGCTGAACATCCGCGATTTTCACGCCGCTTGCGATGGCGCGTTTGACTGGCACGGCGGGCTGGACGAAGACCGGGTGCGCGCCATCTACGCGCCGGGTGCGGCATGATCCGGCATATCGTGATGCTCGCCGTGCCGCCGCGCCACGACGCGGCCAAATTGGCTGAAGTCATGCACGGGCTGTCCGACCTGCGGGACGCAATGCCGGGGTTTACGGATTTTGAACACGGACCCAACCGCGATTTCGAAGGCAAGTCGTCGCAGTTTCCCTACGGCTTTATCTGCACCTTTGCCGATGCTGCCGCCGTTGCCGCCTATGCCGCTGATTCCCGCCATCAGGCGCTGGGCGCGCAGTTGGTGGCGCTTTGCTGCGGCGGGGCAGACGGCATTCAGGTGGTGGATATTGAAATCGGGGTGCCCCAATGATGGTGCCGCCGCGCCCGATGATTTGTACGTACGTTGCCTGTACGCAGTCTGTACGCAGTATTGCTTGCCTTTTCAGGAGGATATCATGATTTTGGGCGTCGGCACCGATCTTGCCAATATTGAACGGATCGCAGGCACGCTTGCCCGCTTTGGCGACCGTTTCCGCAACCGGGTTTTTACCGAAATTGAACAGGCCAAAGCCGAACGGCGCAAAGACGTGGCCGGGACCTATGCCAAACGCTGGGCCGCAAAAGAGGCGTGTTCAAAGGCGCTTGGCACGGGCCTTGCCATGGGCATTTCATGGAAGGACATGTCGGTCTCCAACCTGCGCAGCGGCCAACCCGTGATGGCCGTGACCGGCTGGGCCAAAGACCGCCTTGACGCGATGACCCCACCGGGCCACGAGGCGATTATCCATGTCACATTGACCGACGATCACCCATGGGCACAGGCCTTTGTCGTGATCGAAGCCCGTCCCATCGCTTGACAGCACCTGCCCACGCTATCATGTAGCCCCAAACCATCTAAAGGATCAGGCAATGGCCGAAAAATCAGGCTTTATTGGCGGCGTGGCCGAAACGTTCAAGACCGTGTTCTGGGCTTTGCTGATCGCAGGCGCGTTCCGCACGATATTTTTCCAGCCGTTCTGGATCCCGTCCGGCTCTATGAAAGACACATTGCTTATCGGGGATTTTCTGTTCGTGAACAAGATGGCCTACGGCTATTCCTACGCATCGTGCCCGTCGGTCCGGGTGCCCCAGTTGGGCATTGATGTGGGCGCTGATGATCTGTGCGGCGTGTTCAAGGGCAGCAATGAAAGGCTTTTTGGCTCTGAACCAGAGCGTGGCGATGTCGTTGTCTTTCGCCATCCGGTCACGGGCCGCGACTTTATCAAGCGGCTGATCGGCCTTCCCGGTGATCGTATTCAGATGAAAGACAGCCTGCTCTACATCAACGATGTGCCGGTCAAGGTCGAAGACGCCGGTATCTTCGTCGAAACGATGGAACCGCAGGGGCCGCTGGGGCAACAGCCGCAATGCGCCAATGGCGCGGTTGGACGTGGCGCAGTTTGTGAAAAGCCCCGGCAGACCGAAACACTGCCCAATGGGGTTAGCCACGACATTCTGGACATCGGGCCGCGCGGTGCCGACAACACCGGCGTTTTCACCGTGCCCGAAGGGCAGTTTTTCTTCATGGGCGATAATCGCGACAATTCGACCGATAGCCGCTTTGCGCAGGAACGCGGCGGGGTCGGCTTTGTGGATCGCAAGGATATCGTCGGTCGCGCGGATCGGGTCATATTCTCGTCTGCCGGACGGTCGATGTTGGCGTTTTGGACATGGCGCAGCGACCGTTTCTTTAAGGCGATCGAGTGAAACTGTCGGCAGACCTTTCAGCATTTTCCATCCGGCTTGGCTATCGCTTTGCCAAGCCGGAAATATTGGTGCGCGCGGTCACGCATTCGTCCATGGTCAGCCCGCATCGGGACGACAATCAGCGGCTGGAATTCCTGGGCGACCGGGTGCTGGGTCTGGTGATGGCCGAGGCTCTGCTTCACGCTGACCCAGGTGCCCCCGAGGGGCTGCTTGCACCACGCTACAACGCGCTTGTCCGGCGCGAAGCCTGCGCAGATGTCGCGCGTCAGCTTGATCTGGGTGCGGTGCTGAAGCTGGGCCGCTCCGAGATGAAATCAGGGGGGCGCCGCAAAGAGGCGCTGCTTGCCGACGCAATGGAGGCCGTGATCGCGGCGGTCTATCAGGATGGCGGTTTTGATGCGGCGCGGCAGGTTATCCTGAACAACTGGGGCGCCCGAATCCACGATGTTGCCGAAGACGCCCGCGACGCCAAGACCGCGTTGCAGGAATGGGCGCAGGCGCGGGGCGAAGTACCCCCGCTTTATATCGAAGTGGCCCGCACTGGACCTGACCATCAACCTGTCTTTACAATAGAGGTACGCCTTGCCTCTGGACCATCCGAAAAGGCGACCGCCGGGTCCAAACGTCAGGCAGAGCAAGCCGCTGCTGCCGCTCTTTTAGAGAAAGTCGACACATGACTGATGCCCCAACCAAAGCTGGCTTTGTCGCACTGATTGGTGAACCGAACGCGGGTAAATCCACGTTGCTGAACCGTATGGTCGGCGCGAAAGTGTCCATCGTTACCCACAAGGTGCAGACGACACGCGCCCGCATCCGGGGCGTCGCGATGGACGGCAACGCGCAGCTGATCTTTATTGACACACCGGGTCTGTTCAAGCCCCGCCGCCGTCTGGACCGCGCCATGGTTGCTGCGGCCTGGGGCGGTGCGGCGGACGCCGATGTGGTTGTCTTGATGATCGAGGCACACCGTGGCATGTCCGAAGGCGTCAAATCAATCCTGGCCAACCTTGCGGACCGGACCGGCAAGACAAAGGTCGCGCTGGCGATCAACAAGATCGACAAGGTCAAATCGCCCGCCTTGCTGGCCCTGACCCAAGAAATGAACGAGGCGTTTCCTTTCGCTGAAACCTTCATGATCTCGGCTGAAAAGGGGCATGGTTGCGACACCCTGCGCGCCTGGCTGGTGGAACAGATCCCCGAAGGGCCGTTCCTGTATCCCGAAGATCAGATCGCAGACCTGCCGATGCGCATGATTGCCGCTGAAATGACCCGCGAAAAGCTGACACTGCGCCTGCATCAGGAACTGCCGTACGAGCTGACAGTGGAAACCGAAAACTGGGAAGAACGCCCCGACGGGACGGCCCGAATTGATCAGATCGTCTATGTCGCCCGCGATGGGCACAAGGGCATTGTTCTGGGCAAAGCCGGCGAAACCATCAAATCCGTCGGCAAGGCCGCGCGGGTTGAATTGGAAGAATTCCTTGGTCGCCGGGTCCACCTGTTTTTGCAGGTCAAGGTGCGTCCCAACTGGCTTGAGGAGTCAGAGCGGTATTCCGAAATGGGTCTCGACTTCAAAGACGGTAATCTGTGAGACTGACGGCCGACATATGGGTGTCGGCCTATCTGACGCGGCTGCGCCTTTGTGAAATCCCGGCCTTTGTCGTCCAGCGTGGCGACAGCACGGCGGGGGCTGTTCTGGTCAAGCTCAATACGCTGGACGGGCGCGCAACCTGCTATCAGCGCAGCTTTGATGTGATGACCGGTGATCGGAAATGGATGGTCTTGGTCGCAGGAGAAGAGCGTGACATCGATGCCTCCATCGCCAAGCAACGCGGCTTTGACCCTGATCTTTGGGTAATCGAAGTGGAAGACCGCGAGGGCCGGCATCTGTTGGATCAGCCGGGCTTGGAATAAATTACATGTGCGGGGCGGGTAAATTCTTCGTAGTCAGCTAAGAATTTACTTTTCGTTAACAGCAATGTTGGATGTTGTGCCTTGCGGTACACGCTGGAGAGCCGATGACCGTGGGTACGTGGGTACCACTTTCAATGAGGCAAGGTGATCACTATGTTCATCTTGCCTCGATATCCTTGCTACCGTTCCGATGTCTAGCGCGGCGCATCCACACTGCCCCTTGCCACGGCGGTGCAACCTGTCTGATATGGCGGGTATGACGGACAGCATCCTCTCATGATCGAATGGCGCGACGACGCGGCCTTGCTGGCCACGCGTCCCTTCGGGGAGACCTCTGTCATCATCGAGGTGTTCAGCGCCACCCATGGTCGCCACGCGGGCGTTGTGCGGGGTGGCACCAGCCGCAAGGTGGCCCCGATCCTGCAACCGGGCGCGCAATTGTCAGTCACCTGGAAGGCGCGGCTGGACAGCCACATGGGCGCGTTCACGGTCGAACCTATCCGCAGTCGCGCAGCTGTCGCGATGGGTGACCGCATGGCGCTGGCGGGGCTGAATGCGGTCTGTGCATTGCTTGTGATGGTTCTGCCTGAACGCGAAACGCACCCGCCGCTGTACGACCGCACCATCGCGCTGCTGGACCTGCTGGGACAGTCCGACATCTGGCCGTTGGCCTATCTGCGGTGGGAACAGGCTCTGCTTGACGAAATGGGGTTCGGTATGGACCTGTCCGCCTGTGCTGTGCGTGGCACCAACGAAGAGTTGATCTATGTCTCGCCCAAATCGGGCCGCGCGGTCAGCCGTCAGGCGGCCGGTGAATGGGCGGATCGGATGCTGCCGCTGCCGCCGGTGTTGGCCGGGCAGGGGGATGCATCCAACGCTGAAATCCTGCGGGCGCTGGGGACCACGGGTTTCTTCATCGAACACCGCCTGATCAAAGGGATGGGGGACCGTCCCATGCCCGCCGCACGGGTCCGGTTGCTAGAGGCGATCGCGCGGCAGGGCGGCTAGACGGTCATGTCGCCGATCAGATGGTCTGCGGCAGCGACGATACCCCTTCGCGCCTGACGCAGCCAGCGTCCAACGTGGCACGGGCGCGGCTATTGTCGATCTTCTCGTGCCCCCCCAATGCCGGAACAATCGACCGGATCGCCCGACCAAAAAGGCCCAGCAGACGCGCCACAAAATGCGGGTCACGATCTTGCGATCCCGTCCATCACCGTGTCCCATCCGCCATCCGCCATCCGCCATCCGCCATCCGCCATCCGCCATCCTGTGTCAGGTCGCGTGCGCCTCAGATTGGCAAATCAATCCAGCAGCCGCCGCGCGATCACCTGCGCCTGAATTTCAGCAGCCCCCTCAAAGATGTTCAGGATGCGCGCGTCACACAGGATGCGGCTGACCTTGTATTCCAGTGCAAAGCCGTTGCCGCCATGGATTTGCAGCGCGTTGTCCGCGCAGGCCCACGCGATGCGGGCGCCCAGAAGTTTGGCCATGCCAGCCTCAAGGTCACAGCGCCGGTCGTTGTCTTTTTCCTGCGCGCTGAAGTAGGTCAGTTGCCGTGCGATCATGATCTCAACCGCCATCATCGCCAGTTTGCCGGACACGCGGGGAAAATTGATCAAGGCTTTGCCGAACTGTTTGCGGTCCTTGGCGTATTGCATCCCCACATCCAGCGCCGATTGGGCGACACCCACGGCGCGGGCCGCAGTTTGAATGCGCGCGCTTTCGAAGGTCTGCATCAGCTGTTTGAAACCCTTGCCGGTCTCGCCACCCAAAAGGTTTTCACCCTTCACCGCAAAGCCGTCAAAGGCAAGTTCGTATTCCTTCATGCCGCGATAACCCAGCACCTCAATCTCGCCGCCGGTCATGCCGGGGGTTGGAAAAGGGGCGGCGTCCGTCCCGGGGGTCTTTTCGGCCAGAAACATCGACAGACCGCGATAATCGGTCGTGTCGGGGTCGGTCCGGGCCAGCAAAGTCATCACATGGGTGCGCGATGCATGGGTGATCCACGTCTTATTGCCCGTCACCTGCCAGCCGTCCCCCGTTTTGACGGCGCGGGTGCGCAAGCTGCCAAGGTCGGACCCGGTATTGGGTTCTGTGAACACGGCCGTCGGCAGGATTTCGGCGCTGGCAATACCGGGCAGCCACTGCTGCTTTTGCTCTTCCGTGCCGCCGCACAGGATCAGCTCGGCTGCGATTTCTGATCGGGTCCCCAGCGACCCAACGCCAATATAGCCGCGCGACAATTCTTCGGACACCACGCACATAGACGCCTTGGAAAGGCCATAGCCGCCGTATTCTTCGGGGATGGTCAGGCCAAAGACGCCCAGTTCGGCCATCTCGTCTATGATCTCAAGCGGAATCAGCTCATCGTTCAGGTGCCAGCCGTGCGCATGGGGTTCCACCTTTTCCAAACTGAAACGGCGGAATTGTTCGCGGATCATTTCCAGTTCATCATCAAGGCCAGTGGCGCCGACGGTGATATTGGCAGATTGTTCCTGCATCAAGATGACAAGGCGGCTGCGGGCCGCTTGGGTGTTGCCACCTTGGGTTAGGGAGATGATGGCCGGTTGGATCAGGCCATGCGTGTCGTTCTGGGTCAGGCCAATGTCGTGCAGGCGGATAATTTCCCCTTGGCTCATTGGGATGCCTCCGGAAAGCTGCGAAAGATACTCACCAAAGGCGATCTGGTGCAGCAGCTGTTCGACTTCGCCGAACTTGCCGTCGGCTTGCAGCTTCACGGCCCAGTTGTGCATCTGATGCAGCGCTTGGGCGTATGTGGCCAACCAGGCAAAGCCGTGGGCAGCGGTCTGATTTTCCTCGATCAGGCGGCCAGAGACGCGGCCTTCTTCGGTCACGGCTGTGCGAATTTTGGCCTTGGCGCGCGATACGATGTCATCCACCGCAGGCAAGGCAGCCGCCGTCAATTCAAGAAGGTCGGCCAATACCGGCCCCGTTGTCAGTGGCATATCCTGTCCGTCATGTGGCATCTGCGATTCCTCTTTATGCGGGTGCAGAGATAATATGTTCGCAGTTGCAGCGCAATATTAATTCCAAATATATAGCAATAAAGCACGAAAATGTCGCACTAAATTTACGGATGCACAGGTAGATCAGAGCGGCTATGACGCATCATGTCTGATCTTTTTGTCCTCATCCCACCTGCGTTATTGGTCTTCGCGTGCTGCGTCACCCTCTTGGGTGGCTTTGTGAAAGGCGCGGTCGGTTTCGCGATGCCCCTGATCATGATTTCCGGCATGGGCATTGCCATAAATCCCGAGCTGGTCGTGGCCGGAATTATCCTGCCCGTCGTGATGAGCAATGGGCTTCAGATTGCCCGCGGTGGCCTAGGCAAGGCGCGGGCCGCGATGGTGGAACACTGGCGCTACATTACGGTTGTTTGTGTCATGATCCTGGTTTCGGCGCAGTTTCTTCGCCAAATCCCTGCAAATGCGATGTTTGTGGTGCTTGGGGTGCCGGTTGTCGTGCTTTGCGCGATCCAGCTTGCCGGATGGCGGCCACGGATCACACCGGGTCTGCGGCGACCGTTTGAATGGTTGGCGGGGCTGTTCGCCGGGACGTTGGGTGGGCTTGCGGGCACTTGGGGCCCACCAACCGTGTTGTATCTTTTGGCGCTTGATACACCGCGCGACAGGCAAATGGCGGTGCAGGGGGTGATCTACGGTCTTGGTTCTGTGATGCTATTCGCGGGACACTTGCAATCTGGCGTGCTGAATTCCCAGACGTGGCGCTTGTCGGCAGTGCTTGTGGTGCCGGCCCTGCTTGGCATGTGGCTGGGTTTTCGGCTTGGTGACCGTTTTGATCAAGAGAAATTTCGGCGGGTGACGTTGCTGGTGCTGATCATTGCCGGTGCCAATCTTATTCGGCGCGGTGTGGTGGGTTGAAACCCACCTTGCGGTCTACGACAGTAGCTCTTCAAATCCGCAGGCGGCGGCAAGTTGTGGGGCTTGCTGCGGTGCGACGACCTCGAACATGGCTGAAAAGAGTGGCTGACCATCTTTCGTTGCCGCCATTTGCCATAGGCCGGGGACAAGTTCGTAGTCGGAATCGAACTGATAGAATGTCAGGGAGCTTTCAATCCCGCTGATTGCTGTCAGGAAGCTTTGCGTGCGGATTTGATCCGCCCCCATCGGCGGATGGGTAATCACCACAAGGACATCATCTATTCCAGATTTGGTGCTTGCCGTTGATTTCACGCCAAAACCAATACCAATGACCGCAGGCACGCGGCGTGACACCGAAACGAATGGCGGTTCCTCGTCAATGATATGTGTGGCACCGGCCAAGGTATCGGGCGCAGGCGCGCTGCCGACGGTCACGGGTGCACAAACGATACCTGCCTCGAGGCCCGAGATGGCCGGGGACACTTTGTCAGGACGCAATGCTGTCTGGCTCCAAGCCAAAACCGGAGAAAGAAGCAGGGCAATAAGGGTCAAACGCAACGTCATTGGATCACGATAGCCCATTCACCAGCCGAGTCGAGCAAGGGCAAGTGATTTTGACCCTCACTGCGTGTTGCCGCGCAACAGATGCCCGGCCGTAAGGTGGGTTTTAACCACCCTACGATCAGGGTTCAGCCGATAGCGGCGGCTTTGACGTCGGCATCAATGAACGGCAGATACTTTTCGAAATTATCGCTGAACATTGCGACCAGCTTGGCCGCCTGTGCATCATACGCCGCCGTGTCTGCCCATGTGCTGCGCGGATCAAGCAAGCCATCGTCGACGCCATCAACAGATATCGGAACCTCAAAGCCAAAGTTGGGGTCTTTGCGGAAGGCGCTTTCGATCAACGACCCGTCCAGTGCAGCCGCCAGCAAGGCGCGTGTCGCCTTGATCGGCATCCGCGACCCGGCACCATAGGCGCCGCCCGTCCACCCGGTGTTTACCAGCCAGCAGGTCGCCCCGTGGCTTGCGATCTTGGAACGGAGCAGATTGCCGTATACCTCAGGCCGGCGTGGCATGAAGGGCGCACCAAAACAGGTGCTGAACGTCGGCTCTGGTTCGGTCACGCCGGTTTCTGTTCCCGCGACCTTTGACGTGAAGCCGGACAGAAAGTGGTACATCGCTTGCGCGGGGGTCAGCCGTGCGATGGGGGGCAGTACGCCGAACGCATCGCAGGTCAGCATGATAATGTTCTTTGGGTGCCCACCCAGCGCCGTCTCGGACGCGTTTGAGATATAGTTGAGCGGATAGGCGCAGCGCGTGTTCGCCGTCAGACTATCATCGTCAAAATCGAGTTCCAGTGTTTCGGGATCGAAGACCATGTTTTCGATCACCGTATGCGGCATCGAACATGTGGCATATATTTCCGGCTCTGCTTGGGGGTCAAGGCCGATCGTCTTGGCATAGCAGCCGCCCTCAAAGTTAAAGGTGCCGCGATCGGACCAGCCATGCTCGTCATCGCCGATCAGCACACGGGATGGATCGGCTGAAAGTGTTGTTTTGCCGGTCCCGGACAGGCCAAAGAACACGGCTGTGTCAACCGGATTGCCGGGGGCGTGGTTGGCCGAACAGTGCATCGGCATCACGCCTTTTTCGGGCAGGATGTAATTCAGCAGGGTGAACACGGCTTTTTTGTTCTCGCCAGCGTATCCCGTGCCGCCAATCAGGATCAGTTTGGCATCAAAATTCAGGGCAATGACCGTTTCGGACCGGCAGCCATGCTTTTCGGGATCGGCCTTGAAGGTTGGGCAGTTAATGATCGTGAATTCCGGAACAAAGCTTTCGACTTCGGACGCATCGGGGCGCCGCAGCAAGTGGCGGATGAACAACCCATGCCACGCCAGTTCGGTCACAACGCGCACGTCAAGCCGATGCGCGGGATCGGCACCGCCGAACAGGTCCTGCACGTTGTAGGTGCCGCCCTTCATGTGCTCTCGCATGTCGGCGTAAAGGGCGTCGAACTTGGCGGGGTCCATCGGCGGGTTGTTTTCCCACCAGATGGTGTCTTCGACGGATGGTGTCCGTACAACGAATTTGTCCTTGGGCGACCGTCCAGTGTGCTTTCCAGTCGTTACCAACAGTGTGCCACCTTTGCCGGTGACGCCCTCGTTTGCAGCGATGGCCGCCTCGTGCAGCTCGGCTTCAGAGCGGTTATAGTAAACATAACCCAGCCCTGTGATGCCCTGATCTTCCAGCTTCATCTTCGGGTTGACCGTTCCATGGTCCATGGGCTCGCTCCTTGTAATTTGGCCAAATCGGCCTGCGATGTGACTTCTTTAACATCAAGCTTTCGGGCGCTGATAGACCGGTTTGCCGAAGTTAGCGCAACCAATTACGTGTTAGCGCAACCAAATACCTGACTACGGTGCCGCTATGGGGTTTTTAATGGCCTTGTTGATCAAAACCACGGCATTTGTGACCTAGCGGTACTTAGGGATTGATTCGTCCCCGTAAAAAGATGAAAACTGCCGGGGCAGCGTTAACAAAAACAGTATACCTCATCGAGGGAAGAACTTCATGGCCAGAATTGCATTGGTTGACGACGATAGAAACATCCTCACATCGGTGTCGATGACGCTTGAGGCCGAAGGGTTTGAGGTTGAAACCTACAACGATGGGCAGTCCGCTCTCGAAGCTTTCAATAAGCGGATGCCGGATATGGCGGTGCTTGATATCAAAATGCCCCGGATGGATGGCATGGACCTGTTGCAGCGTTTGCGCCAGAAGACGTCGATGCCGGTCATCTTTCTGACCTCCAAAGACGACGAGATCGACGAGGTGCTGGGCCTGCGTATGGGCGCGGACGATTATGTGAAAAAGCCGTTTTCGCAGCGTTTGCTGGTTGAGCGCATTCGTGCCCTGCTGCGTCGTCAGGACGCAATCGCAGGCGAAGAGATTGAAGAAACCGAAGAGACCAAGGTCATGATCCGTGGTGAGCTTGTCATGGACCCATTGCGCCATGCGGTGAAATGGAAGGGCGGGGATGTGTCCCTGACCGTCACTGAGTTTCTGTTGCTGCAGGCGTTGGCCCAGCGTCCCGGTTTTGTCAAAAGCCGCGATCAGCTAATGGATGTTGCTTACGACGACCAAGTTTATGTGGATGACCGGACCATCGACAGCCACATCAAACGCCTGCGTAAAAAGATGCGCAATACAGATAACGAGTTTTCCGCGATCGAGACGCTTTATGGCATCGGGTACCGCTACAACGAAGAGTAACGTATGACTGCCGCACCAAAAATTGACGTACGCGATTTGCAATCCGTGCGTGCGGCGGCGCGCGCGCCCGATCTCGTGCTTGGTGATGATTGGGTGTCACCGCAGACGCTTGAGCGTGGCGCGTTTATAGAAGTACGGCCAACCCGCAGTTTGCTGGCGCTGCGCCGTTCGCCAATTGCACGCAAAATTGTGACGTTCAACCTGATTGCGCTGATCTTGCTGATCGCTGGCGTGCTTTATCTGAACCCGTCGCGCGATAATCTGGCCTATCAGCGGGCCAAAGGTCTGGTCAACGAGGCACAGCTGATTGCCGACGTATTCGAGGCGCAGCTGCCGCAAATTGCCCCCGTCAATCTGGTGACGGCAGATGGCATTAATCCGACGTCGACACTGGCAGGTCTGAACCTGCGTGGCGGGGTCGAGGTGTCGGTGTTCGCACCGGATGCCACATTGGTGGCCAAAGCAACGGGCAGCCTTGATCCGACCGAGATTGCAGAGCTGGAGCTTCAAACCGGCGGGACGTTCGTCACCGATTCCCTTGGTTCGCTGTGGGACGGGATTTCGCGGGTGTTCTGGTTCAACGGGGATCAACCGACACCGGAACAGCAACGCATTGCGCTGTCGCAGGAAAACGTGCGGCGCGCGATTGCCAATGGCACCCAATTGGAAGCCTCTGGCATCGGGGGAGTTGCCAGCTTTATCGTCACGACGCCCATCATGCGAAATGGTACGGCGGTCGGTGTTATTGCGGTCACGACTGCTGCGGGCGAAGTCGACAGTCTGGTGCGCCGCGAGCGTGAACAGGTGCTGCGATTGTTCATCGTGGGTATATTGGCCAGTGTCGGGCTTAGTCTTGTGCTGGCGTCCACCATTGCCAACCCTCTTGCCGATCTTGCGACCGCCGCCGAGGCGAGCCATGACAGAAATGCCCGCAAGATGTCGCCCGTCAAGGTCCGCATCCCTGATTTGACCGGGCGCCCTGATGAGATCGGGCGTTTGTCCGGTGCACTGCGTGGCATGGTGTCGGCCCTGTACGAACGGATTGAGGGGAATGAGCAGTTTGCTGCAGATGTGGCCCATGAAATCAAGAACCCGCTTGCGTCGCTGCGGTCGGCGGTCGGCACCATGCGTGTGGCCAAGCGCGAAGACCAGCGTGAGCGCCTGCTTGAAATTATCGAACATGATGTGAAACGTCTTGACCGATTGGTGAGCGATATTTCCAACGCATCCCGGCTGGACAGTGAACTGGTCAAAGAAGAAGAACAGCCGTTTGATCTGCGCCACATGCTGACCACCATTATCGAGTTTCTTGCGAAAGAGGCATCGTCGAAGGAAATCGACTTCTTCTCTGATATCCCAAACGAGCCGATGTCCGTGCAGGGCCTCGAAGGGCGGGTTGCGCAGGTTTTCGTCAATCTGATCACAAACGCGATTTCGTTCTGCGAAAAGGGTGACGCCATTCGCGTCTGGACCAGAAAACGCCAAAACCGGGTGTTGATCGTGGTCGAGGATACAGGCCCCGGAATCCCCGAAGAAGCACTGACAAAGATATTTCAGCGTTTCTATTCCGAACGGCCGGAAAAGCAGTTTGGCAATAACTCGGGCCTTGGTCTGGCCATTTCAAAACAGATTGTCGAGGCGCACGGCGGCGTGATTTGGGCCGAAAATATCCGCCCTACCGATGCCGATGTCACGTCTGAACCGCTGGGCGCGCGTTTTGTCGTGGGCTTGCCGGTCTAGGCTGATCAGGTGACAGACGCCACATCCATTCATGCCACATGTGTTGCGTTCGACGGGCGCGCGGCCCTGATCAAAGGGGCCTCCGGCAGTGGTAAATCTGCGACGGGCCTGATGTTGATGGGGCTGGGGTGCGCCCTTGTCGCAGATGATCGGACGGTCCTGCGTCGGCGTGGTGATGCTGTCATGGCGCACTGCCCGGATGCCATCCGCGGAATGATCGAAGCCCGCAGCGTGGGTTTGCTGAATGCAGCCTGTGTCGATGACGCGCAGGTCGTGCTTGTCGTCAATCTTGACGAGACAGAGGACCGCCGCCTGCCGGAACGACGTTCCGTCACGTTATTGGGATTGGATATTCCCTTGATTGGCCACAATTCCGGACCACATTTCGTTCCGGCAATCCTGCAGATTCTCAAGGCAGGCTGGAGCAACAAGTGAACAACCGGACGAACACCAAAGAACAGACCGCACCGACCATCGTGCTGGTGACCGGACCGTCGGGCGCCGGGCGCTCTACTGCGATCAAGACGCTCGAGGATATGGGCTATGAGGTGATCGACAATCTGCCGTTGTCCTTACTGCCACGGTTGCTAGATGGCCCGCCGCCCAGCCGCCCCTTGGCGCTTGGGCTTGACGTGCGCAACCGTGACTTTGGCGCCAGTGCCCTGATTGAAACGATTGACCAACTGGCCGCACGCCCTGATCAGCACGCACAGGTTCTGTACCTTGATGCCGACGAAGAAGAACTGGTTCGGCGCTATTCCGAAACCCGCCGCATGCATCCGTTGGCTCCGGCGGGCTCGCCTTTGGTGGGGATTGCACGCGAACGCGAATTATTGGTGCCGATCCGCGCGCGCGCCGATGTGCTGGTGAACACCACAGGCCTGTCCCCGCACGATCTGAAGGCCGAGATTGAACGCTGGTTTGCCACCGGCGATGGCCGGCAACTGGGTGTCACGATCCATTCGTTTTCCTACAAACGCGGGCTGCCAAGGGGTATGGATATCGTGATGGATTGCCGTTTTCTACGCAATCCGCATTGGGACGAAAGCCTGCGCACACTCGACGGTCGTGACGATGCGGTTGCTGCCTATGTCGCGGCCGACCCGCGCTTTGATCCCTTCTTTGAGCGGATCAAGTCGCTCGCTGATCTGCTGCTGCCTGCGCATAAGGACGAAGGCAAGGCGCACCTGTCCATCGGCTTTGGGTGTACCGGAGGGCAACACAGGTCGGTCGCAGTTGCCGAACGTTTTGCATCTGCCCTTGCGAAGGACGGGTGGCATGTGTCTAAACGTCACCGAGAGATGGAACGGCGCGATGCACAGGCGCCTGTGAGCAAGGAACCTCGGGTTTGATCGGTATCGTGATCGTTGCGCATGGTGGATTGGCGCAGGAATATATGGCTGCAGTGGAACATGTCGTGGGCAAACAGCCCGGCATGGTCAGCATTGCGATTGGTCCCGAAGACGACCGTACCGCCAAGCAGGCTGAAATTTGCGATGCCGCCGATGCGGTCGATACCGGGGACGGGGTTGTCATCGTGACCGATATGTTTGGCGGATCACCGTCAAACCTGTCATTGCGGGCCTGTAGCCCTGAAAACCGGCGCATTGTTTATGGGGCCAATCTGCCCATGCTGATCAAACTGGCCAAATCGCGCAAACGCAGCGTGCCGGACGCCGTCGAGGCGGCAATCGCAGCGGCGCACAAATATATTAACAGCCATAGTGGTGGATTACCCGAATGACGACTTGCCGCCTGAAGATCGAAAATATCAAGGGGCTGCACGCGCGGGCCTCTGCCCGTCTGGTGGAAGTCGTCGAAGGATTTGACGGACAAGCCATCGTCCGCAAAGATGGCGAGAGCGCCAGCGGCGACAGTATCATGGGGCTTTTGATGTTGGCAGCGTCGGTTGGAACCTTTATCGACGTCGAAACGACCGGTCCCGACGCAGATGCCCTTGCTGCGGCGATTACAGCGCTGGTCGCCGATAAATTCGGTGAAGGCGATTAGCGGCTGCAATAATCGGATAGGATAAGTTGATTGACCGATACGAGCCGGATTATCCCTGCACACAAGGATGTGCCGCGCGTCTATGATCGCCGCGGCCTGACCTATTCCAACACCTTCGATAGCCCTGCCAAGCGCAATATCATTCGCACGATTGAATGGCTCACGGGCAAAACCCGCATTATCGGGATGATCCGCAAGTTCGAGCGGCTGGACAAATACCATGGTCAGACGTTCTGGCGCGGTGCGTTGGATGTCATGGGCATTGAATTGCGCACTCCCGACCATGAACTGGCCCATATACCCAACACCGGGCCCGTCGTGCTGGTCGCCAACCACCCGCACGGTATGGTTGACGGCATGATCCTGGCGGATTTGATCGGGCGCGTCCGCACCGACTACCGGATCCTGACCCGCTCATTCCTGACCGGGATTGATGAAGATGCTGCAAAATTCATGATCCCCGTGCCATTTCCGCACGAGCCCGATGCGCAAAAAAAGATGGTCGAAATGCGCCATGCCGCGATGGATCACCTCAATGATGGCGGGTTGGTCGCACTGTTCCCGTCGGGTGTCGTTGCGTCATCGGACACGATGTTCGGTCCCGCGATGGAGGCAGAGTGGAATGTGTTCACCGCCAAGATGATCCGGAAATCCGGCGCGACGGTCGTGCCGTGCTTCTTTCCTGGCTCCAACTCGCGTTGGTATCAAATCGCCAATCGGCTCTCTGCCACCCTGCGCCAGAGCCTGCTGCTGTACGAGATTGTGTACGCCTGCAACAAGCCGCAGAAACCTGTCGTCGGAGAGGCGATCCCGCTGGAGCAGGTGCAGGCGCGTATTTCCGATCCGCGCGCGTTCATGGTCTGGCTGCGTGACCTGACATTGGGCCTGAAAAGCAAATAGGCCCTATCGCGTCGGCACCGGTGTTTCCCCGCGATAGTCATAAAATCCGCGCTTTGACTTGCGGCCCAGCCACCCGGCCTCAACGTATTTCGTCAGCAACGGGCACGGTCGGTACTTGGTATCCGCCAATCCGTCGTGCAGCACATTCATAATGGCCAGACAGGTATCGAGACCGATAAAATCGGCCAGCTCCAGCGGCCCCATCGGATGGTTGGCGCCCAGTTTCAACGACGTGTCGATCGACTGAACCGAGCCGACACCCTCGTACAGGGTATAGATCGCCTCGTTGATCATCGGCATCAAAATGCGGTTCACGATGAAGGCTGGAAAATCCTCTGATGCTGTGCTGGTCTTGCCCAGTCTCGCGACGACCTCCTGGCAGGATTTGAACGTCTCTGCATCGGTTGCAATGCCCCGGATCAGTTCCACCAATTGCATGATCGGAACCGGGTTCATGAAATGAAAACCCATGAATTTTTCAGGCCGGTCAGTGCGTGACGCCAGCCGCGTGATCGAGATTGACGAGGTGTTTGAAGTCAAAATCGTATCTGGCTTCAAATGTGGGACCAGATCTTCGAAGATTGCCGTCTTGATCGTTTCCCGTTCGGTCGCGGCCTCAATGATCAAATCGCTTTGGCCAAGGTCGGTCAGCGTGACCGTCGTGCCGATCCGGGCCATCGCGTCGGCCTTCACGGCCGCCGTGATCAGATCCTTTGCCACTTGGCGTTCAAGGTTGCGGTCGATCAATGCGATAGCTGCCTGCAGGGCATCGGCGTTGACGTCGGTCATCAGCACCTCATATCCGGCCAGCGCAAACACATGCGCAATCCCGTTGCCCATCTGCCCCGCACCCACGATGCCTACACTTTCGATTGCCATGATCTTCCCCTGACTGGTTTGGCTGCACCATAGGCCCGGGTGGGGGGGCGCAGCAAGCCGCAGTAACAGTGAAAAAACATATCAAATTCGCCGATTAGCGAATTCGCAAGTCATTTCGTCGAATCTGTCGATCGGGTGAAATAATTCGACTGGTGGAAAAATGAAGCAAGAAACAATCGAGTTTGGTGAACTTTCATATTCGCCGTGTCGCTATGGCAGTTCACGGATGCTGTTTCGTGGGCCAAGGCGCCGCCTTGATCGGCCCTATATGGCCTTTGTTGGCGGAACCGAAACATATGGAAAGTTTATTGAAAAGCCGTTTCCGGCGATCGTCGAAAAGGCAATGCGGCAGACCTGCATCAACCTTGGCTGCGTGAACGGCGGCATTGATGCCTTTGTCAATGACCCTACGGTGATGGATGTCTGCAATGGGGCGGACATGACTGTCGTGCAGGTCATGGGCGCGAACTACCTGTCGAATCGCTTCTATTCTGTGCATCCGCGCCGAAACGATCGTTTTGTTCAGGCCTCGACAGTGCTGCAGGCTATCTACGATGACGTGGATTTTTCGGAATTTTCGTTCACGCGCCACATGCTTGGCGCACTCTGCGCCAAATCGCCGGATCGGTTTGACATTGTTGTCACCGAATTGCGGCAGGCGTGGACGGCGCGCATGCGCAATATGCTGCATCAGATTGGCTCGCAGTGTATTCTTTTGTGGTTTTCAGAAGACGAGATCAGCGATGCAGACTGGGCAGAGCGGGCTGGTCAGTTGCAGGTTGATCCACTGTTCGTGACCCAAACCATGATCGACGAGTTGCGCCCGCTTGTGAAAGATATCGTGATCGTCAACCCGTCAGAACAGGCTTTGGCGCAAGGTATCGAGGGGATGTATTTTCCCGAAAATCAGGCCGCTGCCGCGTCTGAAATGCTTGGCGTCGCCTGCCATGCAGAGGCGGGGGCATCTCTTATCCCGTCGCTTCGTGAACATCTATATTCGGTATAAAAAAGGCCCGCCTGTCTTTGGGCGGGCCTTTGGCTTGGTCTTGGTTATCGGTTACAACTTGGCGGTCAGTTCTGGCACAGCCACGAAAAGATCGGCGACCAGCCCGAAATCGGCCACCTGAAAAATCGGCGCCTCTTCGTCCTTGTTGATCGCAACGATGATCTTGCTGTCCTTCATGCCGGCCAAATGCTGAATAGCGCCGGAAATGCCCACGGCCACGTAAAGATCGGGCGCAACGACTTTGCCGGTCTGGCCAACTTGCCAATCGTTCGGCGCATAGCCGCTGTCCACCGCAGCGCGCGATGCACCGACAGCCGCGTTCAGCTTGTCCGCCAGCTGTTCGATCAGGGCAAAGTCCGCTTCGGACCCCACGCCCCGTCCACCGGACACAACGACCCCGGCGGATGTCAACTCTGGCCGATCAGAGGCGGCAACCTTGTCTTCGACCCACTCCGACAGGCCGGGATCGCCAGCCGCGCCGATGCTTTCGACAGTGGCCGACCCACCCATGCCTGCGGCTTCGAAACCGGCGGTGCGGATCGTCATGACCTTCTTGGCATCCGTTGATTTGACTTTCTGGATAGCGTTCCCGGCATAGATTGGCCGTTCAAACGTGTCTGCGTCCAGGACGCCGGTCACTTCCGAAATGATCATCGCGTCCAGCAGGGCGGCGACGCGGGGCATCACGTTCTTGGCGTCGGTCGTGCCGGGGGCGACGATGTGGGTATAATCGCCGGCCAGCGACACAATCAGATCCGCCGTGGGTTCGGCCAAACGGTGACCCAGTGCCGCATCCTCGGCGCATAGTACCTTTGAAACGCCATCAATCTTTGCGGCCTCAGCCGCTGCCGCCGTCGCGGATGCGCCAGCACACAGCACGGTTACATCGCCCAGCGCCTTTACTGCCGCTACCGCCTTTGCGGTTGCATCCACGGCCAGTGCGCCGTCGGTGACTTCGCCAATCAGAAGAACAGCCATTATATTGCCCCCGCTTCTTTGAGTTTCTCGACAAGCTCATCAACCGAGCCGACAATGATCCCGGCCTTGCGGGTCTCAGGTTCGGTTGTGCTGACGATGGTCAGGCGCGGTGTGATATCAACCCCGTAATCTGCCGGTGTCCTTTCATCCAATGGCTTTTTCTTGGCCTTCATGATGTTGGGCAGCGACGCGTAACGTGGATCGTTCAGGCGCAAATCCACGGTGATGATCGTGGGCATCTTGACCTTGATCGTCTGCATGCCGCCATCAACTTCGCGGGTGACAGTGGCGTGGTCTGCGTCAATGCTCACTTCGGATGCAAACGTCGCTTGGCTCCAGCCCAGCAGCGCAGCCAGCATCTGGCCGGTTGCGTTCATATCGTTGTCAATCGCCTGCTTGCCACACAGAACCAGTCCCGGCTCTTCTTCTTTCACGATCGCAGCCAAAATCTTGGCCACTGCCAGTGGTTCGATGTCGGTATGCACATCGTCGGTCGCAACGACAAGAATCGCCCGATCCGCGCCCATGGCCAACGCTGTCCGCAATGTCTCCTGCGCCTGCTTTACGCCGATTGAAACGGCGATAACCTCGGTGACCTTGCCTGCTTCACGCATGCGAATGGACTCTTCGATCGCTATTTCGTCGAATGGGTTCATGGACATTTTGACGTTGGCAAGATCGACACCGGAGCCATCCGCTTTGACGCGGACCTTCACGTTGTAGTCGATCACGCGCTTGACGGGTACGATGACCTTCATCTGCGGTTCTCTCCAAAAGCAATTGAATGTAGTAATCTCGTGACTTTGTTAGCCTGTGCGCCGCGCCGAAAACAGTACAAAATCGACGCGAGGCGGGTGAGCGACGCCACGTCCTTGACGTAAACGTCAGGTTGGACCGATAAACCCAGCCGGCACTAGCGGTTCGCGCCGGGCACCCAAAGCACGTCATTCTTGCCGTCATTATTGGCAATACGGGACGCCTGAAAAAACCAATCCGATAGCCGGTTCAGGTATTTGACCGCTGCAGGGTTCACCGATTCCATCGTGGCCAGTTCGACCGTCAACCGCTCTGCACGCCGCGAAACCGTGCGGCACAGATGCAAATGAGCAGCCAAAGCGGACCCACCGGGCAGGACAAAACTGCGCAGGGGCGCAACTTTTTGGGTCATTGCATCAATCTGGGTCTCAAGCCGTGCCACCTGACCATCGCTCATGCGCAAAACGGCGTATTCCGCGTCGCCGTCCTTTTCCATGTCCGGGCGGCACAGGTCGGCGCCCAAATCGAACAGGTCATTCTGGATCATCGCCAATTGGGTATCCATGTCGCCATCGGCATGCAGGCGCGCCAAACCGACGGTCGCGTTCGTTTCATCCACCGTGCCGTAGGACGTGACCCGGACGGAATGTTTCGCCACGCGGCTGCCATTGCCCAGCGCGGTTTCCCCGTGGTCGCCAGTTTTTGTATAAATTTTGTTCAGAACAACCATGGTCTAGCCCCCTTGCCGACGCAGATAAACAAAAAGCAGGATCAGCATAACGGCGACAAACTGCGCCCCGATGCGCCATCGCATAATTTTATTGGCGTGTTTGCGGTTGAAATCGCCGCCTTTGCCAAATGTGCCAATCCCAAACAGAAGGATTCCCAGCACAATCAGTACAGCAACAGCTACCAGCCAGAAAAATGGGTCATCAGCCATGGTTTTGTTCCTTTAATCGTGTCTTGCGCGATGTAGCAGGCCCAGCAGCGAAAGAAACCCTCAGCCGCGCAAAATCACCATATCCAGCAGGCGGGTGGGTAAAACGCGCCGCAAAAAACCCATCAGATAAGTCGGTGTCGTGACGTAGTATCGGGCTTTGGGGCGGGCCGATGTCAGCGCATGCAGCAGTTTTTTGGTCACCGCACTGGCGGGCAGTTCAAACTTGTCCGGCCCGCTGTCGGAATACAGGCGCGACAAAACGTCCTTGTAGTCATTCGCACGCGCCGAATTTTCCCAATCAATCCATTTCTCAAAATGCGGTATGGCATTTTCGCGGATTTTCGACGTCACGGGGCCGGGTTCAATCAGGATCACCTTGATCGGTGTCCCAGTCATTTCAATGCGCAGCACATCGGTCAGGCCTTCCAATGCAAACTTGGTCGCCACATATGCGCCACGCCATTTCAACCCAACCAACCCAAGAACCGACGAACAGTTGATGATCCGCCCATGTCCCTGTGCACGCATGATCGGGATCACAAGGCGGGTCAGTTCGTGATAGCCAAAGACGTTGGTTTCGAAAATCTGGCGCAGGGCTTCAACCGGCAAATCCTCAACCGCGCCGGGGCAGGCATAGGCGCCATTGTTATAAAGCGCATCGAGCGTGCCGCCGGTCGCCTCTAACGTCTCGGCGAGGCCGTTCACGATGCTGTCCGGGTCGGCATAGTCGATCTGTGGGCTTTCAAAGCCTTCCGATCGTAGCCATGTGCAATCGTCTGGCTTGCGGCAGCTTGCAAAAACGCGCCATCCGGCGGCGCGCAATCCACTGGCCGCATCAAGGCCAATACCCGATGAACAGCCGGTGATCAGAATTGATTTCTGTGTCATTGCAACTCTTTGCCGTGTGCCGAGACATCTGGCAAGCGGTCTGACAATGATCCGGCGGAACGATGCTTAGTGTTTTTATACGCCTTCACGCTGCGTGTCGTCTTTACGGCCATTCACTGCCTCGCTAAACCACCCACTATGAGTGATCAGAGCAGTGAACCGGAAACCGGTCCGAACGAAGTAACAGAACCGCTGCGTCAGGCGATTGGCGACAGGTATTTGACCTATGCGCTGTCCACGATCATGCACCGTGCGCTGCCCGATGCGCGCGATGGTCTGAAACCTGTGCACCGCCGCATTCTTTATGCGATGAGCAGGCTGCGATTGTCCCCGACCGGCGGCTTTCTGAAGTCGGCCAAGATCAGCGGCGACACGATGGGCGACTTCCATCCCCATGGCGACGCCGCGATCTATGATGCGATGGCGCGTCTCGCCCAAGATTTCAACGTGCGCTATCCCCTTGTCGATGGGCAGGGTAACTTTGGCAACATTGACGGCGATAACCCCGCCGCATCGCGCTATACCGAAGCGCGGATGACCGCCGCCGCAGAGGCATTGCTGGAAGGTCTTACCGAAGACGCCGTCGATTTCCGCGACAATTACGATGGCCGCCTGACCGAACCGACCGTGCTGCCTGCGACATTCCCCAACCTGCTGGCCAATGGGTCAACCGGGATCGCGGTTGGTATGGCCACCAATATCCCACCCCACAACCTGCACGAATTGATCGACGCCTGCCTGCATCTGATCAAATCACCTGATGCGCGCGACGAAACGCTGCTGAACTACATTCCAGGCCCTGATTTTCCCACCGGCGGCACCATTGTCGAACCGCGCGAAAATATCGCAGAGGCCTACCGCACCGGTCGCGGATCGTTCCGTCTGCGCGCGAAGTGGGAAGTCGAAGATCTGGGGCGTGGCACATGGCAGATCGTCGTCACCGAAATCCCCTATCAGGTGCAGAAATCCAAGCTGATCGAAAAGCTGGCGGAAGTGATCCAACTGAAAAAGGTCCCGCTGCTGGCCGACGTGCGCGACGAATCTGCCGAAGACGTCCGCATGGTGTTGGAACCCCGGTCGAAAACCGTCGATCCCGAAATGCTGATGGGCATGCTGTTCCGCAACTCTGATCTTGAAACCCGCTTTAGCCTGAACATGAATGTGCTGATCGACGGGCTGACGCCCAAGGTCTGTTCGCTCAAAGAAGTGTTGTGGGCGTTCCTGAACCACCGCCGCGACGTTCTGGTCCGGCGCAGCCACTATCGGCTTGCCAAGATTGACCACCGGCTTGAAGTTCTCGAAGGGTTCATCATCGCCTTTCTGCATCTTGACCGGGTGATCGACATTATCCGCTATGATGACGACCCAAAGCGGGCGCTGATGATCGAAGACTGGTCCAGGGATCACATCCGCGCCACGTCAGACAAAGACTATAGTTCGCCAATCATGCCCGGCGCCGACCCCGAGGTTGCGCTTTCTGAAACTCAGGCCGAAGCGATCCTGAACATGCGCCTGCGCAGTTTGCGGCGTTTGGAAGAACTGGAACTGATCGCAGAACGCGATGCGCTGATGGCCGAACGCGCCGGCATCGAAGACCTGCTGGACGGTGACGACCTGCAATGGGCCAAAATCGTTGAACAGTTGCGCGAAACCCGCAAGATTTTTGGCCGCGACAGCGTGGGTGGTGCGCGGCGCACCCAATTCGCCGAAGCCGCCGAAATCGTCGAAGTCCCGCTTGAAGCGATGATCGACCGTGAACCGATCACCGTCGTCTGTTCACAAATGGGCTGGATCAGGGCGATGACCGGCCATATTGACCTGACCCGCGAGTTGAAATTCAAAGACGGCGACGCCCCGCGCTTTATCTTTCACGCAGAAACAACCGACCGACTGCTGGTCTTTGGGGCCAACGGGCGCTTTTATACCATATCCGCTGCCAATCTGCCCGGCGGGCGCGGCATGGGCGAACCCCTGCGCCTGATGATCGACCTGCCCAATGAGGCAGAGATTATCGACATCCTGATCCACAAACCCGGTGCGAAACTGCTGGTCGCCTCTGCCGAAGGCAACGGCTTCATTGTGCCCGAGGAAGAAGTCCTCGCCCAGACCCGCGCGGGCAAGCAGGTGCTGAACGTCGGTGCCAGCACCGCGCTTGTCTGCAAGCGTGTGCACGGTGATCATGTCGCCGTTGTCGGTGAAAACCGCAAGGTTCTGGTCTTTGGTCTGGACGAGCTGCCTGAAATGGGACGTGGCAAAGGCGTGCGGCTGCAGAAATACAAAGACGGTGGCATGTCGGATGCGACCACGTTCACGCTGGCTGACGGGCTTAGCTGGCTTGATCCTGCCGGACGCACCCGGACCGAAACCGATTTAGCAGAATGGGCCGGTAAACGCGCCAGCGCGGGCCGCATGGCCCCGCGTGGGTTCCCCCGCGACAATCATTTTAACTAGGCGCGCACGCAATCTTGTCTTGACCGCTCCACCAGCGGGAAGCAGTACGCGTGTCCCAATCACGCGGCTAATGAAGGAACACAGCGAATGCAAAAACTGACGATTGGGGCGATTGCTGCGGTGGCGCTTGGCGCTGCTATCTATGGATTTGTGCCGTCGCAGGTACCTCAAAGCCCCGTACGCGCACCCGCAGCTGAAACGGGCGCGCCCTTGGTTCCCGTCGCACTTCCTGCGGCGTTTTCGGATAATGCCACTATTGGTCAACGCGCCTTTGATGCAAATTGCGCGGCCTGCCACGGTGCCAATGCGGCGGGTCGGCAAGGTGTTGCTCCACCCCTTGTCCACAAGATTTACGAACCCTCCCATCATGGCGACGAGGCATTTCAGCGCGCCGCAGCATTGGGTGCGCGCGCGCATCATTGGCCGTTCGGGGACATGGCGCCAGTGGCTGGGCTGACGCGCGGCGATGTCGCGCTTATTGTCACCTACGTCCGCGAACTTCAGCGTGAAAACGGCATCAATTAAAAACCTTTGGACAATCATACTGCGTGTCACAAAGCTGTAATTAATCAACCCTAGGACGTGGTTGATTGTTAACGCAGCAAGGAGCGCGCGCGATGAAAGATACTGAAACCAAAGATCTGTCTTGGGACGCCTGGGACGAACTGCAGCGCCCAGCCGCCGAAAAAACTGACTTTGATGCGGTCGTGGACGCGGCGATTACGCGCCGGGGGTTTCTGGGCGGAGTCGTGGCATTTGGCTCGGGTGCGGCGGCCATGGGCGCAGGCACGATGCTGTCCGGCACCTCAGCCGAGGCACAGACGGTCGGCCGCTTTGGTTTCACCCCAATTGCAATCGCCACTGACAGCACGATAAATGTGCCCGAAGGCTATATCTGGCAGCCGGTCGCCAAATGGGGGCAGCCATTATTTTCCGACGCTGGCGAACTCAGCCAGCAAACCGGTATTGATGTCGCCAGCTCCAGCCGGGTGTTTGGCGAAAATACCGACGGGATGGAGGCCTTTGTCGTCGATGGCCGCCAAGTGATCGCCGTGAACCATGAATATGTGAACCCAAGCGTGAACCTGCCGCATACCGGTGGCGATGTGACCAGCGCCGCCGCCGTACTGACGTTGCAGAACATGCAGGGTGTTACCGTCATGGAAGTCGCCGAAGGCCCGAACGGCTGGGATATCGTTGTTGATAGCGACCTGAACCGCCGCATCACGCATAACACACCGATGACAATCGCAGGCCCCGCCGCCGGTCATGCGTTGCTGCAAACCGCAGCAGACCCCGAAGGCCGCGTGGCATTGGGCACCTTGAACAACTGCGGCGCGGGTAAAACGCCTTGGGGCACATATCTGACCTGCGAAGAAAACTTTAACGGCTACTTTGGCGCGACCGATCCGACATTCACGTTGCCAGACGACTATGCGCGCTACGGCATCGGCATGGAAAGCCGCTATGCCTATGAAAAATATGATGGACGCTTCGACGTCAGCCAAAACCCCAATGAACCACGCCGATTTGGGTATATTGTCGAAGTCGACCCAGCCGCCCCGACCGCAACCCCGATCAAGCACAGCGCCCTTGGCCGCTTCAAGCACGAAAACGCCGCTGCCGTCATCGCACCTGATGGCCGTGTCGTCGTGTATATGGGCGATGATGAACGTGGAGAGTTCATGTATAAATTCCTCTCCAACGGGGTCTACACACCCGGCGGGCCAACTTCTGCGCTCCTTGACGATGGCCAGCTTTTTGTCGCCAAATTCAACGATGACATGACGGGTGCGTGGATCGCACTGACACCAGAAGCGACCGGCATGTCGGCTGCCGAAATCGCGATTTTCACCCGCATGGCGGCGTCCCGGGTCGGTGCGACGACCATGGACCGCCCTGAATGGGTCGCGGTCAATCCGGTCTCTGTCGAAGGTTATTGCGCGCTGACCAACAATTCACGGCGTGGCGTGCGCACCAACGCGGGTGGCGATTGGACCCCTGTCGGTGGGCCGAACCCAAGGGCCGAAAACGACTATGGCCAGATCGTGCGCTGGTATCCTGCAGGCGATGATCATGCATCAGCCGACTTTACGTGGGACCTGTATGTCATGGCCGGAAACCCGACCGTACACAGCGACGCGTATGCCGGGTCGGATAATATCAACGCAGGCAACCTGTTCAACTCGCCCGATGGAATGATGTTCGACAGCACCGGCCTGCTTTGGATCCAAACCGATGGCGATGATAGCAATGCAGACGGATTTGCCGGGATGGGCAACAACCAGATGCTGGCCGGCGACCCCGCCACAGGGCAGATCGAACGTTTCCTGACCGGCCCCGCCGGATCAGAGGTCACAGGCCTGACGTGGTCTGCCGACCGACGCACGATGTTTGTAGGCATCCAGCACCCCGACGCGCCGTTCCCCGATGGCGCGGGCATGCTGCCGCGCTCTACGATCATCGCTGTCAAGCGGGCGGACAACGCACCTGTGGGTTAGGCACTGCTTGGGCAGGTCGTTCCGGCCTGCCCAAGCAGCAAAAGAGGGGCCATCCGGGGCGATCAGGGTCATCCGCCCCGGACACCATCAAAGCTATCCAGTTTCAAACTAATCGCAAATGCACCGGATAAATTGACTTTCCCGCCGCATTGCGACCTGCTCTCAGCCTTTCTTCCGAGCAAAAATATCCCCGCCGGAGGCAGCACCCCAAAATGCGGTGGCGCAACGCCGGTTATCCACTTGATTTCCCCGCCAATTCCAAATACATCGCCCGCGATGTTTCATTGGGCCATTTCGGCCCCGCAAATTAAAAGGCGCAGTTCCATGGCTAAGGCAAAGTTTGAACGTAACAAACCGCACGTTAACATCGGCACAATCGGCCACGTTGACCACGGCAAGACGACCCTTACGGCAGCGATCACGAAGTATTTCGGTGAGTTCAAAGCCTACG
>Ga0208544_10000027_pt1 | contig 104067 bp, 91 predicted proteins | sample DEB08_DNA_9_FD_184526 | JGI IMG/M metagenome (GOLD analysis project Ga0208544, IMG submission 184526) | Aqueous microbial communities from the Delaware River and Bay under freshwater to marine salinity gradient to study organic matter... | ecosystem: Environmental > Aquatic > Marine > Coastal ...
TTTATCGGCCCTTGCTCTAACGGACGTTTTCCTGGTGATGGCAACGGCGATTATTCTTTCTGGAATATTGATGATTGTTTTGGCAGACCATGTGGCGGAATTTTTGAAGAAAAACCGATTATATGAAGTGCTTGGCCTTTTCGTGCTTCTGGTCGTAGGTATTCTTCTGCTGTCAGAAGGCGGTCATTTGGCGCATATCAAACTGGCTGGATATGCAGTGGAGCCAATGGCGAAATCCACTTTCTACTTTGTCATCATCGTAATGGTGGCTGTTGAAGTGGTGCAGACTCGATATCAAAAGCGGTTGAGCGCCATGCGGGCCCACGAGATCAATAATCCGGCTGTAAAGGTAATTGAATAGGTAAAAAGGTTTGGGGAAATACTTCCAGGGTTCATCCGGCAATTTTTCGTTCGTTTTTTGTCTGGACTTGTTACCCCCAACGCCCATCCAGCCATTTGATCAAATTTGCTGTTTCTTCATCACGGTTTAACTCGTTGAGCGTTTCGTGGCGTGTGTCTGGCAAAGTTTTGACAGTCACATCGCTCATGCCGAGTTTTTTCATACGGGATGCCAATCGCAATAAAGACTTTGCATGCATGCTGGATGGGTCAGCTTGGCCGCCAACAAGATGCATCGGCAGATCTTTGCGTATTTTAACGAGGTTTGCGTCTTTGCTTCCAGCTTGAATAGCTTCGATAACGTTGAGCCAGATACCAACAGAAACTGGGAATCCGCATAGAGGATCAGCGACATATTTATTCACTTCGGCTTCATCGCGCGATAGCCAGTCGAAGTCAGTGCGGTTTGGTTTGAATTTTTTGTTCCAGTCTTCGAAGGTTAGTTTGTTTGCCAACAAGCTTGGCACATCCGATCCTTTTAGAGCGCGTTCAATCTTGATGAGGCCTTTTAGGACGGACACTAGTGGCCCGCCATCAATGTTGAAGTTCCAGAGCGCCGCTGCGTCAATCGTTTCAGAATGCCGGATGCAATAACTGCTTCCCAATATAGCGCCCATGGAATGGCCGAAATAAATCACGGGTAAGTCGGGACTCGCTTTTCTGATTTCGCCATTGACGAAAAGCATGTCTTGCAGGACTTTTTCAAAACCATCTTTATTCGAAAAAGTGCCAAGCGGCGCGTCCGGAGCTGTGGTAAATCCATGGCCGCGATGATCATGGGCATACACATGGTATCCTGCGTTTGCCAGTTGAATTGCGAAACGCTCGTAACGGGCGCTGTGCTCCGCCATACCATGAGAAATCATCACGCAGGCTTTTGGCTTACTCGAAGCCCGCAAGTGTCTGACGCAAAGAAGCGAACCTGTGGAACTTTTCCAAGTTTGTTGCGTGGAAAATGACGATGCGTGGCTCATGGGATCGGACTTTCATTTTTACGACATTGGAATGCATGGGGGCATTGCCCCAAGCCAGACATTCCCTTACACAGGCGCTAAATCAACTAAACACTATATGGATTATACGCTCAATGGCACGTCAGTTTATTTATCACATGCAGGGCCTTTCTAAGGCTTATGGCGCGAAAAAAGTTCTCGATAATGTTCATCTGTCTTTTTACCCAGATGCGAAGATCGGTGTTTTGGGTCCCAATGGTGCGGGTAAATCGACAGTGCTGCGCGTCATGGCTGGCCTTGATAAAGAGTTTACCGGAGAGGCTTGGTTGGCTGAAGGCGCAACTTGCGGATATCTTCCACAAGAGCCAAAATTGGACACGTCCAAGACCGTCGTTGAAAACGTCATGGAAGGCGTTGCGGTAAAGAAAGCCATTCTCGACCGTTACAACGAATTGATGATGAATTATTCAGACGAAACGGCTGAAGAAGGCGCCAAGCTTCAGGATGAGATTGATAGCCAGAATTTGTGGGATCTAGATAGCCAGGTTGAAATGGCGATGGATGCCTTGCGTTGTCCTCCGGGCGATTCAACCGTTGAGAAATTGTCCGGCGGTGAAATTCGCCGTGTGGCGCTTTGCAAATTGCTGCTTTCTAAACCTGATCTACTATTGCTTGATGAGCCGACCAACCATTTGGATGCGGAAACCATTGCATGGCTTGAAAAGCATTTGCGGGAGTATGAAGGGTCTGTGGTGATGATTACCCACGACCGTTATTTCCTGGATAATGTGACTGGCTGGATTTTGGAGCTCGACCGTGGTCGCGGCATTCCTTATGAGGGCAATTACACGGCCTATCTTGATGCCAAAGCAAAACGCATGGCCCAGGAAGGCCGCGAAGAGGCTGCCAAGCAAAAATCGATTTCCCGCGAAAGCGAATGGATGGCCGCCTCCCCCAAAGCGCGTCAGACAAAATCAAAAGCGCGTATCAAGGCCTATGATGAATTGGTTAAATCAGCCAATGACCGCAGACCCGGCGATGCGCAGATCGTTATTCCGGTTGGTGAGCGTTTGGGTAATGTTGTCATTGATGCGGAAGGTATTTCAAAATCATATGGTGAAAAACTGCTGATAGATAATCTGGAATTCAAATTGCCTCCGGGCGGTATCGTCGGTGTGATCGGTCCCAACGGGGCGGGTAAAACCACTTTGTTTCGGATGATTACTGGGCAAGAACAACCTGATAGCGGCAAAGTTACAATCGGCGAAACAGTTGACTTATCTTACGTTGATCAAAGCCGTGATGCGCTCGCAGGTGACAAGACTGTCTGGGAAGAGATTTCCGGTGGCAATGACATCATCAAGCTTGGCAAGCATGAGATGAATTCTCGCGCCTATTGTTCATCGTTCAACTTCAAAGGTGGCGATCAGCAACAAAAAGTAGGCACGCTTTCCGGCGGACAGCGCAATCGCGTTCACATGGCCAAGCTCTTGAAAGAGGGCGGAAATGTTCTGCTTCTCGATGAGCCAACAAACGATTTGGATACGGAAACCCTTGCGGCGCTCGAAGAAGCGCTTGAGAACTTTGCTGGTTGCGCGGTTGTCATTTCCCACGATCGTATGTTCCTCGATCGTCTGGCAACCCATATTCTAGCCTTTGAAGGCGATAGCCATGTGGAATGGTTTGAAGGCAATTTTGACGAATATGAGCAAGACAAAATCCGCCGCCTTGGCCCTGAAAGCGTGAACCCGAAACGGGTCACGTATAAGAGGCTTACGAGGTAGTGGGGGGGTGAGTTTGGATGACCAGCACAGATGTTACAGCCTTCGATATCCATTTATTTGCATTTAAGAGATCATGTCATAATTGGTTTGTAGATGGAAAGGGCCTGAATTTTAAAGAGTTTAGAAATAAAGCGAATGACCATTTTGCAAATTTATATGATGGTCAAAATGATGAATTCCTAAAAGCAATATTTGATTGGTTTGTCGATAAAGAAATTTTTGGATTAATATCAAACAAGTTTGCACCCGAAATTTACGTTTACAATCAAGCAAAGAACAGAAGTCTGTCTATTGGCGGAGAGTTTGCGAAGCAATTTTCTTAAGTCAGAACGGCTGTAGACGATAAGTATGCGGATGTGTGGCTATTTACTGCGATGAAGAATTCGCTTTGGGACACGCCACATATCGACAGCGGGAAACAAAATGGGCCTGAAGAATTGCATTTTGAAAATGTTTGGCAGCCTCTTTCAATTGACCGAGGCGACGAAAAATATATTCAAGCAGTTGAAGCAACCGAAGAAGCAATCAAGACCATCGAGCAAGACAATGGCTTTGCAGCGACTGAGCCGGATGAGCGAAATGCCGTATTATACACTGCAAAAGGAACTCTTGATGCATTGAAAGAGGGTACTCCTTCCAAAGATCAAATTGACAGTGGAATTCTTCGCCCGCTTAAATATCTTTCAAAGAAATTTGCTGATACTGCAATAGGCATTGCTGCTAAAAAGGCCGTCGAAGCAATCATCGCATGGTTTGCGGTTCTTCTTTGAAATTGTGAGGAGTTTAAATGACAACCTATCTCATCACGGGCGTTTATCGCGGTATTGGTTTTGAACTGGCGAAACAGGCAATTGCCAATGGTGACAAGGTTGTTGGGTCGGTTCGTCAACAAGACCATGGCGATGCGGTTTCCAAGCAATTGGGATCAGACTTTACACCCTTGATATTTGATGTGACGGATGCTTCAGCTGTTGCGCAAGCCGCCAAGCTTTTTGATGGAGCAATTGATGTATTGATCAACAATGCAGGGATTATTGGTCCACAAATCCAATCACCTTTGGCAATGGATTTTGAGGGATTTGCACAAACGCTGGCCATCAACACTTTAGCGCCGCTCACGGTGTCTCAGGCGTTTCTGCCTCATCTGAAGAAAAGCGCAAATCCACGGATTATTTCTATATCGTCGAAGATGGGAAGTATGGCGCATCAAACCTCTGACCGTATTGCTTATAGAGCATCAAAAGCTGCCTTGAACAAAGTGATGCAAGGCTTGGCGACTGATCTTCGAGGTGAGGGGGTAACTGTCATATCCATGCATCCTGGCTGGGTGCGCACGGATATGGGAGGCGGTTCGGCGGATATAAGCCCGGCAGAAAGCGCCGCTGGAATTTTGAAAGTCGCCAGCGCTTTAGGTATTACAAAAACGGGCTGTTTCATCAATTACGATGGGTCGAGAATTGACTGGTAATTGACTTATGTTGAGCGTGGTCGAATAACGATTGTGCCAGTTCGGTAGAATTATCGTTCAAATTGTTGGCTAAATGAAGATGTTTTGCTGCATTTCAATTTAAAAGCGAAATTTCAGAAAATTGATTCGGTTTGATTGCGCAACCATTAAGGGTGTTACTTAACGTAATATACCTATGATTCATATTTTTGAGTCTTTTGAGCAACACAATTGACGTGTGCGTCAATAAAATCCCCATTTGGTCTAAAAAACGAGTCGAGGTGCGTGACCTAACCCTTTCGAATCATTTACTGATTCTTAACTTTTAACGGGGGTTGAATGCGGCGGCAGGGGCGATTGTGCCATCTCCTACTTTTGTTCACGTCAATTTTGGCGAAATCTGGCTATGCGCGAGCGTGGACAGCAGGTGATAAATATTGCCGTGATTTTGTTGAATTAAATGCCTGCACTCAAGCCCTTACCTGCAAACATGTTTTTGCAAGTGTGGTCAAAATACTCCCCAAAACTGTTTCATTAGCGATTAACTTTTTCTTCGCCTTTCTGTTTTTGGCGCTTGGTCCCGCTCTCGCGCTGAACAACTTTCCCGGAACGACGATTAGTGGAAGTGGCAGTCTCACTGCATCGAATGTTGGCGCTACGGGCCAAACAGGAGAACCAACAACATTTGGCGGCGGTTCGCTGAATTCCATGTGGTATAGTTGGACCGCGCCATCCAACGGTAATTTTGCCGTCGAAACCTGTGGTGGCTCTACAAGCTTCGATACAACGCTGCAAACATTTACTGGCAGCGCCGTGAACGCCCTAAGCTCTGTTGCTTCCAATGATGATGCATGCGGACTTCAAAGTAGTAATTCAGTTACTGTCACCTCAGGAACCGTCTATCGCATTCAGGTAGATGGCTATGGCAGCAATACTGGAACTTTTACATTGACTTGGGCATTTACTCCAGTAACGCCTCCTGTGCCGCCTGCGCCAACCGGCGTGCAAATCTGTTCAGATTTGACGGGCGCTTGGACTGGTGCATCTGCAACATCTGGCGGAATTGGAGTCACACGAGGCGTGTCAGCGTCAGGTGGCGGCAGTTGGAGTGGCTCAACAACTGATACGATGAATAACATTGCAGCGTTCAGTGCAACCGCGGTCCAAGGTAATGCATCGAAAGTGGATACTTTCAACTGGACAGGTCCAACGTCCTCAAGTGGAAATCTTGGAAATTATACCATAACATTTGCCAAGCCTGTGACAAATCCGGTCATTCATATTGACCGGGTTGGTGGGACTGCTGCTTCCGGTACTTCAAATACTTCAAAATGGACACTGACTTCCGGAGGTACTTTGTTTCGGTTGGCTGGTGTTGGTCATTTCGAAACCTATTCCGACAATACGTTTCTGCGCACTTTAGGCGTCTCCACAATAGGAACGCAGTCAAGCACAAACGGAAGTACCGGAACGGCCGCTGGCTCCGTTATGATTTCGGGCACCCACAGTTCCGTAACTTTTCAGGTCTCTGGGCTAGAAAGCAACAATGTTGCTGGAGGGGATGCATTCGAAGTGGTCGCCTGCGCGCCGCAAGCGGATTTGTCTCTAGCCAAGTCGGTAAACAACTCAACACCCACAGTTGGCTCAAATGTGATTTATACCGTGACCCTCAGTAATAGCGGAGCGGATGCTGCGCCGGGGGTTGTTGTCACAGATGTGCTTCCGGCTGGTTTGACCTTTGTATCAGCCACTCCAAGTCAAGGCTCTGCTTCCAACTCTGATGGGACTGTTACCTGGAACGCAGGCTCAGTAGCGGTTGGTGGCGCAGCCCCCACCTTACAGATTGAAGCGACAGTCACCGCGACGGGAACAATTACAAATACCGCTCAAGTCACGGCATCAACTTACGTCGACCCTGACTCCAACCCCAATGATGGTGCGGGGGATGATTTTGCGAGTGTGCCGATTACGGCTTCGGCGCCTTCAGGGGGAACAGGCTCGCCTCAATGCGTTGGGACCAATCTGCTTTCCAATAACGGATTTGAAATTCCAGTTACGGCTTCCACCACCTATCAAATTGTATCACCTAACATTCCATCATGGACGACAACGGATTCTGGAATTGAAATTTGGGATTCTGGATTCAATGGTGTGGCTTCTCATACGGGTGGACAGTTTGCTGAATTAAACGCTTACATAGCTGGCACTTTGACAAACAGTTCTGCAGTCGTTCAGCCCCGTGCTGAACTTAATGTTTATTGGGCACATCGTGGTCGTGGCGGCACAGATACGGGCGCGTTGTTGATTTCAGACAGTGGTGGTGGATCCACCGCAGCGCCAAATTTTTCTACCGGGACATCTGCTTGGAGTGAGTATGGTCAGACCCATGTCGTGAGTGATACTGGAACAAGCGCAACACTTGATTTTACTGCCTTGTCTACAGGCAGTGGCAGTATCTCAGTCGGTAATTTTCTTGACACCGTCGAAATCTGTCAGACTTATATCACCATCACCAAAGCGTTTGCATCAAAGGCTGATGTGGATAGTAGCGGTACTGATACCGTGGGCGACACGGTGACCTATACGTTCACTGTTTCTAACCCTGCCGGAAATAATTCCGGACTTACAAGCGTACAAATCGTTGATGAACAAATTGGAACATTCGCAGCGGTTCCAGTTTCTGGCGATGACGGGGATAATATTCTCGAGCCTGGTGAGACTTGGACAGTAAACGGAACATACACTCTTGTTCAGGCGGATCTTGATGCTGAACAGGTTGTGAATATTGCTTATGCCCAAGGTGATACTGGCGATAATGTTATTCGATCCGATGATGCTACTGAAACGGTTGCGTTGGCTCCAGCGCCATCTCTTACGATCGTAAAGTCTTTCAGTCTCACCAAAGGCGTTGGTAATACTGAGCCTGAGGCGCAAGCAGGCGACACGATTGTCTACACCTATGTTGTTACGAATAATGGCAACCAGACGATCAGCAATGTGGAGGTAGATGACAGCGGTCATACGGGCGCTGGAACTTGGATTGATCCGACACATGCTGGAACAATTACAACCGATAATGGGGTCAGTGGAGACTCACCAGACAGTAATGGCGATGCCACGATATGGGGAACGTTGGCGCCCCTTGATGTCGTTACATTTTCCTCGAGTTATGTGGTCGTTCAGGCCGACATAGATGGGCAGATGTGATGATAAGCATGTATCAAAACTTATTTGCTCAAGCGACATTTATAGGTGGGTTTAACCAGCCAAATTATACTCTTTATGATTCAGGCGTACCAAATATACATGGAATAGTTGTATATTACCCAGCGGAATGCGTCTTTAGCGATATATTTGCCTTCTTGATTTTGATCGAATCAGATACCATTAACGTGTTGCAAACAGGTATGTTTATGGTTCTGAAAAACGGGGAAATCAGGGCTTTCTATAGTTCCGAGAGGGGATATGGAGAGGCCGCGCTCAAGAATATTGCCAAACTGATGAATGCGTTACGTGATACTTCAGGCACGGTTCCCGCGTCTACCGTTCTGATCCTATTGATTTTACTATTTTCCGTGGAAAAAGCTTCCGCCCAATGGGTTAACTCAGATTTTTCTGCTGGTTCTACCGGATGGACGTCTACGGCACCTGCAAACAGCTCGCTTACTTATTCAGGTGGCCAGTTGATCGCTGTGTCGAAAGACAATGGTGGTGGGCTGCAAAGAGCAATTGCCAGCCAGTCGCTGACCTCTACGGATCCCGGCTTTTTCACCTATTCGTTGGTTGGTTGGACTACGGCTGATTATGGCCAATATGACTTCCCGACTGTTCAGATTGGCGGGACATATTATTACATAACATCGACAGGGACGCTTCAAACCGGATGGTCAGGAGCGGCTATCGACAATGACGATGCTGCTGGATTTATAGGGCCAATCTCAGGGCGGCAGGTTCTTACGAGCGTCAACGGGTTGTTCGGCGTTGGTGTTGCTGCGTTAGACAGTTGTTGTGGTCCAGGTACGGCCCGTTGGGACGATGTCGACGTTCAGGAGTTGACTCAATCGCCGGGTGCGCAAACAACGCCGTTCAATACCGCTTTGACTCTGTCTGGTTCAAATGCTCCTCAGGTCGCCACGAATTCAGGTGCTGCGACTATGACGATCACCCTGTCCGTGACAAACGGCATTTTGAACCTTGGGTCCACCGCGGGTATAACAATTACATCTGGTTCAAATGGTTCCGCGACGATGACCTTCACTGGGTCGCCAACCAATATTAACAACGCCCTGAATAATCTGCAGTACACGCCAACGTCAGGTTATAGCGGGGCTTCTACTCTGACGTTTTTTGCCAATGGTGGAGGAGCAAGTGACACCGACACGATTGCAATCACTGTTGGCGCGCCGAGCTCTTCTTTTACGATATCCAAGACCACCCCAACCACCAATGTTACGGCTGCAGGATCTCCAATTAACTATACGGTCACTGTAACCAACAATGGAACTGGTAGTCTTACCGGAATCACAATTAGCGATAATGTGGTTCAAGGAGCGTCGTCAACGGCATTGACCCCCGGGGCTCCAGCTGGGGACGGTGGGGTTTCAGGTGTGATGGAAGCTGGCGAGATCTGGGTTTACACCATTTCGCATACAGTGACACAGGCACAAATGGATGATGGTGGCAATCTTGTTAACACAGCCACTTTTGATAGCGCTCAAACAACGCCACAATCTGCTTCAGCAACTACTACGATTACCACCAATCCTTCTTTGACACTTGTTAAATCGTCGAGCGCTTCGGGGTTCATAACTGACAATATCCTAGAGGCTCCAGCTGGAACGGTTGTGACCTACACCTACACTGTTACCAATAATGGCAATCAAACCATAGACAATGTCGAAATCGATGACAGTGGCCATACGGGCCTTGGTCCTTGGGTTGATCCAACCCATGCAGGTTCGGCCATTGATAACGGTTTGCCCGGCGGCTCAGCTGACACCAATGCAGATCCGACGATCTGGGGCGAACTTGGCCCCCAAGACGTGATCGTCTTTTCAACTACCTACACAATCACGCAAGCGGATATTGATGCCCAATGACCATGGAAAGAAAACGTAACATGGTCACTGAAGGCCAATTTGACCAAGCGCAAAAACCGCCCGGCTGGCGGCGAAGGTTTCTTTCTCCAAATGGACGAGGGAGCCCGGGAGAGACCCGATCGCGACATCGAACGCGAATGAGGTTTTACCGAAAAACAGCTCCAGCCGATGATTCAGGTGATTCATCGACAATTCGAAGAAACAGACCTGAAGCAGTCAGATACGAATTTAAAGGAATACGAAGATGAAAAAGCAAAACGAACTCAAGACCCACAAACTCACAATTGAAAACACAAAAAGCTCCAGGGGGGAGAAAATTATGACACGCATGATTATTCAAAATGGTATCACACGCTCATTGGGAGCGTCGCTGGTGGTATTGGCTTTGGTGGCCACACCAATCACGGTTGCTGATGCGGCAACGCCTTTCTCTATTGACAACACCGCTACTGTTAACGGTACGGACCCTGCTAGTAATCCGGTCACCGATGACTCACTTCCGGTCGAAGTTGATCTTGAGAATACCAATAATGTTCTGACGATCACCAAAAGCGTCGATTTTGCGGTCGCTACCAGCGATGATGCGGATAATGAAGGGGATGAGGGTGAAGACGTTGTTTATACCTACACGGTTACCAATGGCGGCAACACCACGCTAACAGGTGTAAGTATCAATGATACCCATGAAGGTACCGGAACTTTCACCGCGCCTGCTTTTGATAGCTGGACCACACAAGCTGGTTCACCAGCTGCTTCGGGTTCTTCGATCACTATGGCTCCGGGTGCAGTGGCTGTATTCACGACTACTTATACCATCACTGCTGCTGACATTAATACACTAGGCGGAACCAGCACGCTTAGCCTTGATAATGACGGAAATCTTGACAACTCGGCGCATGCGGAAGGCAGTTTTGGAGCAACTTTTGTCTCATCTGTTACACCGGGAACAGCGTCTGTTCCGCTTGATGCGGACGCATCTCTGGATGTTCTTAAGTTGGCATATGAAGGCACTCCAATACCAGGTGATATTGCAGGTTCAGGTCTTGGGTCGCTAACAGCTGCCGGAACCGAACGTCCAGAAGGTACGCTCATCACTTACGTTTATACCGTTACTAATAATGGTGATGTGCCGGTTACCACTGTTGGCCTAACAGATGCTCACGTGGCGCAGGGAACACTAGGAACTATTACTTATAACTCCCTTGCCAACACATCCGGTAACTCGGTTTACACAGCGGGTAATACTGTCGACATCCTGTATCCAGGTGACGTGGCTTACTTCACCGCAACCTACACCATCCTACAAGCAGATATCGACGCACAATAACCGCGCCGGGAAAGGAAATATAAATGAGCAATTTATCGAATAAATCAAAGCTCACCTTTTTCGGGGTGAAGCGTCTAACAGGTGGAGTTGGCAGTCTGCCAGCTGCCACCAACTTAAATCAACAACCTGAAAGGGGCAGGGAAATGAACAACCAGAACTCGAGTATTTTTCGATCTTTGACACAGAGCCGTTTGGCTGTGTCATTCATCGCTTTGGGAACTGTATCGGGGATGGCGTCGCCGGCGTTTGCGACGATCAACAACACGGTTACCGTAACAGGTACGCCGCCTGTTGGTCCTAACATTACTGAAACAGCTGATGAAGAAGTATCTTTAGAAGCAGCTACACCTTCGCTTCTGGTTACGAAATCCGCCAATACGGCAGGTCCAGTCAATGACGGTGATATCATCACCTATACCTTCACGGCAGAAAACACAGGTAACCAGACGCTCACAGCTGTTTCCATGGCCGATCCTCATGATGCGGGTGCATCTGGTTCGCTATCGACCATCAGTTTTGCTGTTGCATCGTTGACTGATGTTGATTCAGGCGGCGGCACCAATGCCAACGGTGTTACCACGGGCGATTCTACCGATAACAGTCTGGACAGTGTTTGGGATACATTGGCACCGGGTGATACGATCACTTGGACAGCCACTTATACGGTCACCAATGCTGACTTTGTCAATGCTGTGGGCGGCGATGGTACAATCGACAATACCGCGACAGGTTCTGCTACTGCTCCAGTTGGTGTGGCTGACGCTATCACCGATGATAGTGATCCGGTTTCAATCCCTGTTACAGCAGTTGTTGCAACCCTTGCGGTCACGAAAATTGCGACACCTGATTCAGGTTATGGCGTGGGTGATACGATCACCTATAATTATGTTGTAACCAATACCGGTAACGTGCCGATGACCAATGTAGGCCTAGTGGATGATGTTACCGCAGGTTCGGGTTCTGATCCGGTTCCAACGCTTGAAACGCTAAATAACACCAGTGGCAATTCTGCGGACGACGGTCTGGATGAAGTGGTCAACACACTTGCGCCAGGCGATACCGCTGAGTTCGAGGGTACGTATGTCGTAACCCAGTCTGATGTGGATACACTTCAATAAGCTGCGGCTTGAACCGAAAAAGGTGAGGGCGGCTTAATGCAGCTTTGGCAAAAACAGAAGGGGACGGGCATGGCCCGCTGGAGACGTAAGTCTCCGGCGATGCTGTTGCTTGCTCTACTTTTGTCTTTTGCTCAGGTGCAATTCGCCCTTGCCGCAATTGTCAATGAAGTGACGGCTAATGGTACTTTTGATGGTAATGTTTACACAGCCACAGCAACCGAAAGTGTTGCAGTAGAGCCTGCGGCTCCTTCGTTGAATGTGCAGAAGATTGGTATATTGAATGATGATGTGTTGCCGACAGGTATCTCTGCGGGAGACACGATAAGTTATGAAATTACTGCCGAAAATAACGGCAATACCACGCTAACGAATGTCGTTGCGAATGATCCACTATTGCCGGGAGCAGCATTGGTGTTTGATCTTGCAAGCGATGTAGACAGCGATGGTGAATTGGATGTTGGTGAAACTTGGCGCTGGACAGGTTCATATGCGCTTGATCAGGTCATAGACATTGATACCGCTGGTGGCGGCGACAATGATGTCGATAACACCGTAACAATTATTGCCGATGAGCTAGCGTTGCCTGTGACAGCAAGTGATGAAGTGCCATTAGTGCCAACTGCTGAGCTGACGCTCACGAAAAACGGCGTATATAATGATACCGTATTGCCAGCTGGCCAAAACGCAGGCGACACAGTCGATTATACCGTGCTTGTTAGAAATACAGGTAATGTCACCATTAATGTCACCGGCGTTAACGACCCGTTGGTTGCATTGACATGGGATGGAATTGATTTGGGTTCAGACGGTGTGCTTTCGCCGGGTGAAATCTGGACATATGAAGGTACTTATATCCTTCAACAAAGCGATTTCGATACCAATGGCGGTGGAGATGGAACACTCGATAACATTGTTACGGTTTCTACCGATGAGCTACCAGACCAAGATGCAACCCACGCGCTGCCGTTAGATTCGGAGTCGTCGATGACGATTGATAAAACTGCTGACATCTCAGCAGTAAATGTTCCTGGCGATCTGATCACCTACACAGTCACTGCAACAAATACCGGCAATACCGCTTTGACGAATGTCACTGTGAATAACCCAATGTTGACGCTTGATACCGAAATTTGCCCAGTTCTTGCTCCGAGCGCAACTTGTGTGTTGACGGGAACCTATCCGGTCAGCGGGCCTGATATTTCTGCTGGAACGGTTCAAAATACAGCTGGTGTTACAAGTGATGAAGGTATCAACGAAACCGTAATTCTGGATACACCGCTAGTTGCTACGCCGAATATCGCATTGGCTAAATCAGTTGCACCAACCTTTGTGACGACTGCAGGAACTCCTGTTGCTTATACCGTGATCGTTTCAAACACAGGTAATGTGCCTTTGACAGGCGTCGTTGTCAGTGATCCTTTGCTTGCCCTTGATTGTGGTGCTGGTTCGTCAACGATAGCGACTTTGAACCCGGGTAGCCCGGTTACCTGCACAGGTACTTATCCAATTGATCAAGGTGACATTGACGCTGGCCCGACATTGATCAACACAGCTACCGTCAATGATGATGGAACATATGGCGTTACGGCCAATGATACAGCAACGGTAACCTTTGCTCAGACGCCTTCAATGACGGTAGTAAAATCTGGCGTCTTGAATGACGATGACGGTGTGCCGGGTGTCAGCGAAAACGATACGATTGCTTACAGTGTAATAGTTACAAATACGGGCAATCTTTCCCTAACCAATATCGTTCCAAATGATCCGTTGGTTACATTGGCTTACTTCGACGGCGATCTTGATCTCGACAATGAAATTGATCCAGGTGAAGTATGGGAATTCACGGGCTCTTATCCGCTAACGCAGATTGATGTTGATAGTCTTGGTGGTGGCGATGGTAATATTGAAAACACTGTTGCGATCGAATCTGATCAGTTGCCGAATCAAATTGGCAACACTGATGTTCCGCTGAATATCAATCCGTCTATGGAAGTTGTTAAAACAGGCGTTCTTAACGATGATGATGGCGATGCTGGGCTGACAGAGGGCGACACGGTTACCTACTCTGTTGTAGTCACCAATACTGGTAATGTTCGTCTCACCAATGTTGTCGCCAGCGATCCATTGGTTACGCTGACACTGGTCAGTGGTGATCTGAACTCTGATAATCGTCTCGACACAAATGAAATCTGGACTTTCACTGGTACAACAATCATCACGCAGGTTGACCTTGATACACTTGGCGGCGGCGATGGCGATATTGATAACACGGTCACTATTTCAACCGATCAGTTGCCGGATCAAGATGCCAGCCATGAACTGCCGCTTGCGCCGGTGTCTTCGATTACGATTGAGAAAGTTGCGACCACGCCTGTTCGTCTGTTCCCGACTGTTTATGAATTTGACTATGAACTAACAATTACGAACACAGGCGCAGTTACTCAAACCAATATCCGCGTGGAAGATGATATTGCAGCTGCTATTGCGCCTGCCACATTGTTGAACAACCCGTTGGTTACAGTGTCTGGTTTCAGTGGCACTGGTGGTTTGGATGGCGCTTATAATGGTGTCAGCAACATCGACATCCTCACTGGTGATGTTCAACTTGCGCCGGGCGCATCTGGTCAAATTGTCACTACGTTGCGCATCGATACGGGCGGACAAAGCACCAATGGTTTGAACACTGCCTTTGTGGATAGCGATCAAGTATCGACACCTATCGCCTCAAACGATCCGACCTTAACGCCGGGTGATCCTAGCGATGTGAACCCAACGCCGATTGATTTGCCTGACACTGACGGTGATGGTTCGCCGGACGCAGATGAAGATGTGACTGCGGATCGCGATGGCGATGGTAGTGCAAACTCCGATGATTATGATCCAACGGGTTATTTCTACTGTCAGGCTGATGGACGCATCCTTTCCGGCGGTCGTATCCGTTTAGACAATCTGACTTCTGGTGGCTCACAGACTGGTATCGGGTCATCTAATGGTATCGTAATTCTAAGAGATGGTAACGACGGTCGTTATCAGTTCTATGTGACACAAGAAGGCACTTTCAGGCTTGCGTTTGAAACACTGCCAACAGATGGCATATTGAGCACTACGTTGCTGGATTCAGGAACGCTTGATGTCAGCACGCCGCCAGACAATCCGCGTGTGATAGGTTCAGGGGAGTTTGGATCAACCGGCATTCTGGATGATTTCACTGAAGCAACGAACCCGTATTACACATTGTTTGAATTTGAACAGGGCGATCCGGCTGTATTCAACAACAACATCCCGATGCAGTTCTGCGGATCTCCACTGCTAGCAGCTGACAAGTCAGTTGAGAGCGGTCCAGACTTGCAGCCTGATTTGAGCTATGATGTTACGTATCGCATGACGATGAGTTCAACAGGCAATGAGTATGTTGAAAATGTTCAAATGGTGGACGATCTTGATGCTGTATTTGGTGCGGGTAACTACTCAATCACTTCACGTGTTTTGGATAGCGCTCCAGTAGACTTTACGGGTGCGATTGATCCTTTCTTTGATGGTAGCGGCAATACGGCGCTTCTAACCAGCGGTAGCACTTTGCAGCCGGGTGAGAGTGTCACGGTGTTGCTGTCAGTAAATGTCAATGTTGCCAGCGGCGTATTCTCTAACGTGCTGTCAGTTAATGGTACGACGCCATTTGATGGAAGTCCTGTGCCGCCTGCAAGCGATGACGCCGATATTAATATTACCGCTCCAAGTGACTTGCTGTTGGTTGAAAAAACCGCATTGCCGGGAAGTGCTCCATTGGGCGCGCCAGTGGCCTATACAATCAAAGTGACGAATATTGGTCCAGCAGATTTCCTAGCTGTCGATATTGTCGATCTCATTCCAAATGGAATGACCTATATTACTGATAGCGCCCGCGTGGATGGAGTTGCCCAAGAACCGATCATTGATCCTGCGAAGGCATCGGGACGTGAATTGGTATGGAACCCGATTAATATTGCTACTGGTGGTAGCGTGACCATCACACTCACCTTGGTGATAAATGCTTCTGCAGGGGCTCAGGAATTTATCAATAACGCCTATGTGCGCAATCCAATAACCGGAGAACGGATCTCGAATATCGCGAAAGCGGAAGTTCGCTTGGAAATCGAGCCTGTATTCCAGTGCTCTGATATTATTGGCCGCGTCTTTGATGACTTTGATAAAGATGGTTATGCCGATGATGGCGAACCAGGCTTGCCAGGCGTTCGTTTAGCAACACCGCGCGGGCTGCTGATCACAACAGATAAATTTGGTAGATACTCCATTGCGTGTGGTGCGATCCCTGATGAAGACATTGGATCGAACTTTATCCTGAAATTGGACACCAGAACGCTGCCAACTGGCTATCGGGTAACCAGCGAAAACCCGCGGGTTGTTCGCTTGACCAGAGGCAAACTGACGAAGCTGAATTTTGCAGCGGCTAATCTGCGGATTGTGCGTTTGGAACTGTCAGATGCGTCATTCAAACCAGGCACAACAATCTTGAATCAAGAGACACTGAATACTCTTGGTGGATTACTCTTACTGTTGGACGAGGAGCCTTCAGTCTTGAGAATTATCTATCAAGGTAACGGTGGGTTAAATGAAACCGGCCAAAGCCGACTGCAAACGATCGAGGATCTGATCAGTCGTGCATGGAGCCAACTAGAAAGAAGTAACGAGCTGAAAATAGAGACAAAACTGTTCAATTGATTTTCTTTGGGAAATCGGAAAGTAACTAAATATTAACCATAAATGGGCTTTTATTACCCATGGTTAATGAAGCGCCGAATCATGACACGTAGACGGGGCGCATTCGGCTATAGATTGTCCAAGATCGGGTTGAAGACATTTGTTTTCAGCGCTTTTTTTGCTATCTTAGCCACACAAAGTGTATTTGCAGATGACTTATCTGCATTGCTCGCTGCTGAGCAAAAAGCAGACGCGCAGTCTATTTCTGGCTCTAAAGCAGCTTTGTCTATCAGCGTTGATGGTGAGACTATTGTTGGTTCAACAAGCCGCGATGATCATAACCGGTTGGCAGATGTTGATCTTGAATCAGTTGATATTCAGGTCAAATTTGATGGGCTTGACGCTGAGAAAAGCTTGAGTGTTTCAACCCTTCCTGAAAAACGTGTCCATGCACCAGGCATTCCCATTCGTTTTCAAGGATACAGCAATTATCCTGATTGGATCAGCCGCGCTGAGCTGATTATTACGCCCAAAGGTGCGCGCAAGGCCGGAAGCCTTTTGAGTCCTTCTGAGGTGGTGATCCCGGTTGCAGCTGATGGCACAGTAGAATGGTATCCCGAGCTTGGGCTAGAAGGCGATTTGGCTTACTCCTATCGTGTCTATGATAGCAGGGGTCGCTATGATGAAACCGATCCGTGGCCATTGCTATTGAGCGAAAATGCCGACGCATTACCAGAGTTTTCACTTCGCGGCGAAAAAGATGGGCGCGGATTGATTGAAGTTCGCCCTGCATCAGCAAATCCGGGCGCCGACAAAAATCATATTGCTGTTTCAAACATTCCGATCCACGGCGGCTCTGTAACAGTATATGGCAAAAACTTACCTAAAGATTTTAAAGTTAATGTTCTTGGCCGTCCGGCTCCCGTATCAAGTAACAACGAATTTATTCTTCAAACCATTCTGCCGCCCGGTGAGCATGTTGTAGATGTGCAGGTCAAAGATGAAAGCGGACAGCATGGCGTTGAATTTCAACGCGACGTAAATATTCCAGACAATGAATGGTTTTATGTTGGTATTGCTGACCTAACCATCGGCAAGCGCACAGGAAAAGACAGCGAGAAACTGGCTCCTGTTAAATCTGGTGAATATGACGATGTGTATCAAAAAGGACGTTTGGCATTTTACCTCAAAGGAAAAGTAAAAGGCCGCTATATCATTACCGCTTCCATGGATACCACTGAAGAGGATCTTGATCAGATTTTCTCAAACATGGATGCGAAAGATCCAAGACAGCTTTTACGCCGTCTTGATCCTGATGATTACTATCCCGTCTATGGCGATGATTCCATTTTGAAAGAAGATGCCCCGACTTCGGGGAAATTTTACGTTCGGATCGACAAAGGCAATAGTCATGTGATGTGGGGCAATTTCAAAACCCGCATTGATGGCGTTGAATTGGCTAGATATGAGCGTGGCCTGTATGGCGCGAAGGTAAATCTGGAAACCGAAACCACGACCAAATATGGCGACCCAACAGCCACTATTCAGGGTTTTGCTGCACAGCCCGGAACATTGCCACAAAGGGATTCGTTCAAAGGAACTGGTGGTTCTGTTTACTTTCTCAAAAGACAAGATATCAATCAGGGCTCTGAGCAAATATCTATCGAAATACGTGATGCCTCGACAGGTCTTGTTGTCGAGCGGCAATTGCTGGCTGAAGGTTCTGACTATTCAATTGATTATGTTCAAGGCGTGATCATTTTGAATAACCCGCTATCATCAACAACCATTTCGTCCTCAGCAGTATTGCCTTCTGCTTTGGCCAGTTATGAGCAGTTTTTGGGCGCTAATTATGAATATACCCCAACGATTGGGGATGTTGATGGCTATAGCTATGGTGGACGCGGCGAAGCATGGCTTGCTGACTATCTTCGTGTCGGTGTGACGGGATATCAGGAAAACACAGGCGAATCTGATCAAACGCTTGTTGGCGCTGACGTGACTTTGCGCTTTTCAGAAAAAAGCTATTTCCAGTTTGAATGGGCACAAAGTGAAGGCGATACATTTGCAACTGTGACTTCAACTGATGGTGGTATGATTTTCAATCCGGTTTCCGGCGATGGCGTGAATGGAGCTGCAGAAGCTTGGCGCGCGCGTTTACTCCTTGACATGGACGAACTTACTTATGGCGCGATGCAAGGTACAATGGGCGTTGGCTATGAGGAACGTGAAAAAGGGTTTAATGGGCCAGGGCGATATACGGCTACAGATGAAACTATCATCGACGCTCATATAAACCTAAAGCCTACAGATGCAATTTCAATTCTGGCACGTTTTGATCAACGCGAAAGCGGTGATGGCGTCAGCAAGCGCGAGGCTTCCGCTGAAATTGAAAACAAGCACAATGATTTCGTCACTACCAAGATTGGCCTGAGCCATTCAGACACCTCAAATATTGCATCTTCGATCGATGGCGAAGGTTCGCGCACAGATGTAGGCGGTCGCGTGACGTTTTATGGCGAAGGCAATGACAATGTATACGTATTTGGCCAGGCAACAGTACAGCGTGACAAAACCCGTTCGCGCAATGACCGTATCGGTGTTGGATTTGAACATGATTTGACTGACAAACTGCGTGCTGAAGCACAAGTGTCTTACGGCACTAGCGGCGTTGGTTTGATTGGCGGGTTGTCTTACGAGCCGACTGCAGGAGATAAATATTATGTGGGTTACCGGATGTTGCCAGATATCTCTGGTGGCGACCTAATCGATTATGACCCGTTTGGACGCGACAATGGTACTTTGATTGCGGGTGTTAGAAAGAAGATGGGTGAGAATGTCTCGGCCTGGACAGAACATAACTTTGATATGATGGGTACAAGCCAGGGCTTGTTGCAAAGCTATGGTGTAGAGTTCACTCCTGATCCGATCTGGACCATTACTACTGGCGTTGAAGTTGGGACGGTAGAAGATGAAGATAGCGGAAATTTTGAGCGCATAGCGCCTTCTCTAGCTGTTTCCTACAAAGAAGATGGCAAGTCTTTCAGAACCCGCCTTGAAGCGCGCTTTGAAGATGGAAAAGGCAATGACCGTGACCGTGTAACTTGGTTGGGTCAGGCAAATCTTGGTCTTCAATACAATGATAATTGGCGTTTCCTCGCCAAGGTCGATGCGGTAATTTCTGAATCCGATCAAGCAGCTGTGCTAGACGCAGACTATATTGAGGCAAGTGTTGGCTGGGCCTACCGCCCAATTGACAATGACCGGTTCAACGCTCTGTTCAAATATACCTATTTGCATGATTTGCCTGCACCTGAACAAATCGATGGCGATAATACCAGTTATGGCCCCAAGCAAAGAAGCCACATTGCTTCTGCAGATTTTATCTATGACTTGAACGAGAAATGGTCGATTGGCGCCAAATACGGCATACGCTATGGCCAGATCTCTGCCAGCCGCGAAGAAGATGACTTTGTGCAAAGTACAGCTCAATTAGGCATTGTTCGGCTTGACTACCATGTGGTCAAAAATTGGGATATTTTGCTGGAAGCCAGAGCGCTTTGGTTGAGCGATCTTGAGCAGGTCAACTATGGTGCGCTTGCAGGGGTTTATCGCCATATCGGAGATAACTTAAAAATTGGCGTTGGCTATAATTTTGGCAAGTTCTCTGATGATTTGCGTGATGTTACACTTGACGATGAAGGTGTATTCGTGAACGTGATTGGTAAATTCTAAAATCATGCTCACAAGGGCGTGTTGTAATCAGGCGCCTCTATGAACGAAAATTCTGAAGCTACTCTTTTTGATCGCTATGCAGCGTTTCGTCATGTGCCTTATCAGCGCTATTGGATTTCGCGATTTTTAAATACATTTTCAGCGCAGGTTGTTTCTGTAGCTGTCGGTTGGCAGATTTATGATATCAGTCGTGACCCGTTTCATCTTGGCTTGGTAGGCCTAACTCAATTTTTGCCATCGCTACTTTTGGTACTTATCACTGGAGCCGTGGCCGATCGATTTGGCCGCCGCTTCATCATGGCGTTCACTGATTTCATTGAAGCTGGCTGTGTCTTTGCACTTTTATATTTGGTTTATACGGGCGTCGATATAGTCTGGCCGTTTTTCCCAATTCTCACAGTATTTGGAATTGCCCGAGCGTTTAACGGGCCGGCTACGTTGGCGCTTACTGCCAATTTGGTCCCACCAGAAGACTTTGCAAATGCAGTTGCTTGGAATTCCTCCGCTTGGCAAACAGCGTCTATTGTCGGTCCGGTATTTGGTGGCTTGCTGTATGGCGTATCGCCTGCGACAGCCTATACGGTTGGCGCTGTTATGTTGTTTGCTTCCGGCTTTTTGGCGATGATTATCCCAAAACCAAGTCAACGAGCCGAACGCGAAAAGGTCAACCTCACATCCCTTTTAGCTGGGTTCAAATATATTTATCATGAGAAAATTGTGTTCGGCGCAATCTCTCTCGATTTGTTTGCAGTCTTAATGGGCGGGGCGGTGGCGCTATTGCCGGTTTATGCCCGCGATGTTTTGGAACTTGGCCCTTGGGGCTTGGGTCTATTGCGAGCTGCTCCGGGAATTGGCGCGGTTGTGCTGGCTGTTTGGTTGACAGGTAAACCGATACAAAAACACGCTGGGTTGATTATGCTGATTTGCGTTGGTTTCTTCGGCTTTTTCACAATCGTATTTGGCGCATCCACTCTGGTTTGGTTGTCTATTCTAGCCTTGGCCCTTTTAGGTGCCGCCGACATGATCAGTGTTTATATCCGCGAAACTTTGATCCAACTTTGGACACCTGATAAATTACGTGGCCGGGTCAATGCGGTGAATATGATGTTTGTCGGGGCTTCCAATGAATTGGGAGAATTTAGAGCAGGAACGATGGCTGCCTTTATAGGAGTGGTTCCTGCGGTGGTTATTGGCGGTGCTGGCGCCATGGGTGTGGCCGTCTTGTGGGCCTTCTTGTTCCCGCAACTTTTAAAGGCCCAACATCTTAAGGGGCGAGACTAAGTATCTTCCAAAAAATTACGGGGTTGAAAGCAAGTCTAGTTTGACTATTATCTGCCGCGCCGGGTTATGAATCAAAATTTGAAAGAGGAACGCATGCTGAATTTGAAATCAACTACCAACGCTTTGTTTGCACTGGCCATGACAGCTGCAACATTTGTTGCTGCACCAAAAGCACAAGCTGAAGAAGTTTATGTTATTCGCGGCGCCTTCAATGTCTTTTCAGCTGGTATGAACCAGATGACAAATAAGATGCGGGCAAGAGGCGTTAATGCTCGTGCCTATTCTAATGGTGCTTGGTCTGGTCTTGCTGATGATATTATCAAACGTAGCAAGCAGGGTCGGGTTTCTTATCCGATTATCATTCTTGGTCATTCTGTTGGCGGACAAGAAGCACCTAGCATGTCGAACAAACTTTCTGCGGCTGGCGTTCCTGTGAAATTGGTAATTGGTTTTGATCCGGGCTTTGCAGCGCCGCCAAGATTCACTGCCGGTTCACCACGGGTAGTAAACTTTTGGATCCGCGGTGGCGGACGCGGTAATCCTTATAAATCAGGTGGCAGCTTTTCAGGCTCAATCCAAAATATCGATATCCGTTCCTTCACCAATGCTGACCATGTAGGCATCGACAAAGATGCTGGCGTCCAGTCTCGTGCGCTTGCTTTGGTCTATGGCGCAGTTGGTGGCTAAGCTTCTTTGAATATTCAAAACAAAGCCGGGCTAGAAATTGCCCGGCTTTTTTTATTTCTGAATTGATTATCCAGCGCTCAACCCGCCATCCAGCGCCAGACTTTGGCCCGTGTAGAAACTATTCTCATCATCACATGCCCATAGCATGGCTTGAACAATCTCATTGATCTCACCCATGCGTGCCATCGGTATATTTGAAATCAGCCTCGCTTCCGCTTTTTCAGGCCCATGAGGCGAAACAGCGATCGGTTTTGTTACCATATTGGTTCGGGTAAATGCAGGGCAAATTGCGTTGATGCGTACGCCTTTTCTGGCATATTCCATTGCTGCCGCCTTGGTCAGGCCAACGACCGCATGTTTGGCTGCACCATACACAGACATGGTTGGCGCGCCGACAAGACCAGCCACAGAGGCCGTATTCAAGATGCAGCTCTTAATGCCTTGCTCTTCAAACTGTTTGCGCATTTGTGGCAGTTGGGCGCGCATGGCAAAAATAACGCCCAAAATGTCTACTTCTAAAACGCGCTTGGATTCATCAGCGCCCATATCCTCTAAACGCTTTTGATCATGGGCAATGCCTGCATTGTTCAGAGCAATATCCAGCTTACCATGGGTCTCAATGGCAAGATTGACCAATGCTGCATGTGTTTCTTCACGGACAACATCCCCTGCATAATAAACCGCTTTGTTGCCTAGTTTGGCCATCGCTTCGCGGGTGGGCTCCAGAGCTTGGTCATTATAATCCGTTAGCACCAGATGGGCACCAGCTTGGGCAAAACGTTCCGCTGCTGCAAGGCCCAGTCCACCGCCTGCACCTGAAATTAATACAGTCTTTCCAGTAAAATCATATTTCGCCATTGCGCTCTCCCTTTCCATGGTTTTAGCTGGCTTTACTATGATTTGTCACGGCCTTGGAGCAGTGAATTCCAATATTTTAAGATGAGGACTTTCTTGATGCGGTTTTCTGAAATGAGTGCAGCGGATATTGGGCGGGAAATTAATTCAGGTCGCGCTGATCCGATAAGTGTCGCGGAAGCGTTTCTGGATGCCATAAATGGCTACGCTGCCAGCGAGGAAATTTATGCGCGCATTACGCCAGACAGAGCTTTAAAAGAAGCGGGCGAGGCAAGGAAACGAGCACAATCGGGCACGCGTAAGGGTCCATTTGATGGCGTTCCAGTTTCCTGGAAAGATCTTTATGACACCAAAGATGTTGGAACAGAAAGCGGCGCGGCCCTTTTGAAGGGACGCGTTCCGGATAAAGACGCTGTTGTGTTGAAAAATGCCACTGATGCGGGATCTGTTTGTATTGGCAAAACCCACCAAACTGAATTTGCTTTTTCCGGTCTTGGGTTAAATCCCAATACAGCAACACCGCCAAACCTATCAATGCCTGGTCATGCGCCTGGAGGGTCCTCGTCGGGCGCAGCAGCCTCTGTAGCATGTGGTCTAGCTCCAATAGCGATCGGCAGTGATACGGGCGGCTCTGTGCGTATCCCGGCGGCTTGGAATTCGCTTGTTGGCATGAAAACAACACACGGTCTTTTGTCACTGGAAAATGTGCTGGCGCTTTGTTCCGGGTTTGACACAGTTGGGCCTTTGGCTAAGTCTGTGGAAGATGCGGCTCTCATGATTGAGATGATGGGGGGATGCAATACAGATCTGGCTGCTCGCCCTAAGCCATCTGATTTGCGCTTTGCTATTGTTGAAATCATGGCTCTTGAGGGCTGTGACACTGTTCAAATGGCAGCCTTTGATCAGACAGTCGCCAATCTCACTAAGGCGGGCGTAAAGATTGAGCGGATTAGTGCTCCAGAATTTTCTAATGCTTCGAAATTGGGTCCGGAATTGTTTCCCCATGAGGCTTGGCAATCCTGGGGTGAGTTGATCGAAGCTAATCCGGGCAAGACCTATGGTCCCGTCGAGAAGCGTTTTTTGCAGGGAAAGCATGTTAGCAAGGAGCAATATGACAATGCTTGGGGTGCATTGCGGAAAATTCGTTCTTCTTTCTTTGATCGAATTTCAGGTTTTGATGGGGTTCTAATGCCAACTGTACCAATACAGCCGCCTTTGGTTGAAGCTCTCTTAGCGGATGAGGAACTGTTCACATCGGCTAATCTGCTGGCTTTGCGCAATACCAGATTTGTGAATTTGCTAGGAAGTTGTGCGATTACTTTGCCGACAGCGACCTATGCAGCAGGGCTGCAAATTATGGGCAAGCCAAATGAAGACAGCCGCGTAATGCAGATAGGATGTGCTTTGGAAAATATCGCATCGGCTTAGGTAAGATCAAAGGTTAGCTTTAAAGGCTTTGCCTGCGATATAAGTCTCAGCGACCGCTCTGTCATCACCCATGATTAGCAAAGCGAAAAGCACATCGTGTAAATCCTTCGAAAGGGCATGACGAGCTGCCATGTTTGGTGTTGCCTGTGGGTCTAAAACTACCAAGTCTGCCATTTTACCGACTTCCAGACTGCCGATTTCATGGCCTATACCTAACAAATTTGCATTGCCAAGCGTTGCCATGTGAAACGCTTCAAAAGCAGTGATCCGCGATCCTACCAATTGAGATACTGTATAGGTATCGCGCATGGTTTGCAGGGTTGAAAAACTGGTGCCGCCGCCGATGTCACAGCCCAAACCGACCTTTATTCCATTAGCATAGGATGCAGTCTCTCGCAGTTTAAACAAGCCTGAACCGAGGAAATTATTTGATGTTGGGCAATGAACAATAGCAGAGCCAGCTTCTGATAAGCGTGACAACTCACGTTCGCTTAAATGAATGCCATGGGCGAACAAGCTGTTCTCAGTCAAAAGGCCATAGTGATCATATACATCAGTATAGTCCTTTGCCTTTGGAAATCGGCTGGCGACGAATTCTATTTCACCGTGGTTTTCAGAAAGATGGGTTTGCAGAAGCAGGTCCGGATTTTCTTTAACCAGCGCTCCGGTTGCTTCCAATTGGGCTTCGCTTGATGTCACAGCAAAGCGTGGGCTGACCGCATATTTCAAACGACCTTTTTCATGCCATTTTTTGATGAGATCAGTTGACTGTTGATAGGCAGTTTCTGGCTTGTCACATAGGCCAGACGGAGCATGGCAATCCATCAGGGTTTTACCAGATGCCATTGCCATATTACGCGATTGTGCTTCCTCAAACAGTGCATCAAGAGCAATAGGATGGATGGTAGAAAACGCCAGGCAAGAAGTGATGCCGTTTCGGGCAAGTTCATCGAGAAATAATTTTGCCGCTGGCCCGGCAACCGCAACCTCTGAAAATCTTTGCTCTTCGATGAATGTATAACGGTTCAGCCAATCGAGTAGATCTTTGCCATAGGCAGCGATCATTCTATATTGCGGAAAGTGAAGATGCGCATCGATAAATCCTGGCAAGATTAGTTTATCGCCATGATCTGTTTCTGGTAAACCGCGATGGGTTTGCGGCAAATCAGAAAAATCACCAAGCCAAACAATCTTACCCAGATCATCAACCACCAATGCGCCTTTTTCGATATGCAGCATGTCGCTTGGGTGTTCGCCAGAAGGGGCGCTGTTGAAGCTGAGAAGTTGGCCGCGAATTACCTGCATTGGATTTCCTATTGATATATTCGCCAAAGATAAGATGGATAACAAAGTTTCTTCGGGCTTCACAAACTGAAAAATGTTGTTACCGTTGGTGGGATAAACCAAACAGAACGGTGCGTAAATGCGGAACAAACTTGTTTTTTTGAGAAACGGCAAGCGGCAAGAAATCTCGAATTTTTCACCTGATGAAACCTTGCTTGATTACCTGCGCTTGATTGAGCGTAAGACAGGCACAAAAGAGGGATGCAATGAGGGGGATTGCGGCGCATGCACGGTTTCGCTCGGACGCATTAGAAATGGCGCTCTTTCATATGAGCCGGTGAATGCCTGTATTTTACTGCTCGGGCAAATTGACGGGGCTGACCTAATCACCGTCGATGATCTTGCAGAGAATAGCAAACTTCATTCTGTTCAAAAGGCGATGGTTGATCATCATGGTGCCCAATGCGGCTTTTGCACGCCGGGGTTTGTGATGACCTTGTTTAGTATGCACCATTCTGGCGAGAAGGTTACGCGAAATTCCATCAATGATTGGCTAGCTGGAAATTTGTGTCGGTGTACTGGCTATCGTCCGATAGCGGATGCGGCAATGGCAAGTGTATCGCAAAAGCCGAATGATGCTTTGATGAAACGCTGGGATGAAACGGAAAAGGCGCTGAAGAAGCTACAAGGCAATGAAGATCTTGTGGTTATGGATGGTGAGAATGTGTTTGGCGCTCCTGGAACGATAGATCATCTTGCTGAAGCCTGTGTGCGCTATCCAGAAGCTACAATCGTTTCGGGCGCTACTGATGTTGGACTATGGATTACCAAGCAATTGCGTGCACAAAAGCAGATCATTTGGACAGGAAGAGCCAAAGGGTTCGACAGCATAAAATCCAGTGCCAAACAATTGGTCATAGGGGCAGGGGCCACCTACCGCGATGCCTATGATGCACTTAGCCAGCTTGATTCAGATATCGAAGAAGTTTTCCGTCGGCTGGGGTCACGCCATGTGAGGGCAAGCGGAACGATTGGTGGGAATATTGCCAATGGTTCTCCTATAGGCGATTCACCGCCAATCTTGATTGCGCTGGGTGCATCGCTTGAATTGCGCCATGACAAAAAGACACGGACTTTGCCTCTGGAAGATTTCTTCATTGAATATGGCAAGCAGGATCGCAAAGTTGGGGAACTGGTTGCAAAAATTATTGTGCCGAAACCCAAGAAAAACGAATATGTTCGCGCCTTCAAAATTTCAAAGCGGTTTGATCAGGACATTTCTGCTCTGTTGTTCGCTTTGAAAGTGACTGTTCAAAGAGGCCGAATTGTTTCTGCCAGACTTGCCTGTGGCGGTATGGCGGGGACGCCAAAACGTGCAAAGCAGTGTGAAGCCAAATTGCTTGGGATTGTACTTGCAGATGAGACAAGTTGGGAGGGCGCAATTGCTGCCCTGACAAAAGACTATGCGCCTTTATCGGATATGCGGGCCAGCGCGGAGTATCGCATGAAAACGGCTCAAAATCTGCTGCGTAAAGCGCTCATTGAAATCGCTGATGAGACGGCAGGAAAACCCCGCGCTCAGACAAGGGTTTCCGGTTTCAGGGAGGCTGCAGAATGAAGGTCTCAAATCGTATAAAACTTGAAACGGTTGGCAAGGCACTCACCCATGATAGCGCAGTGCTTCATGTGTCCGGCACGGCGACTTATGTGGACGATATTTTAGAGCCGGAAGGCTGTTTGCACATAGCGCCCGGGCTTTCATCCATTGCCAAAGGTAAAATCAAATCCATGGACTTGGAAGCAGTCCGCAAGGCTCCGGGCGTAGTTCGGGTGCTGACCGCCAAAGATATACCTGGCGTCAATGACTGCAGCCCTTCGATTGGCGGCGACCCCATTCTTGCGGAGAAGAATATTCTGTTTCACGGTCAGGTTCTTTTCGCAGTCGTTGCAACATCGAGAAAAGCCGCGCGCCATGCAGCCAAGCTTGCAGTTATAGAAACGGTTGAACAAAAGCCTATTGTTCGCGTCGAACAAGGTTTGAGGGCGAAAAAGAAAGTGCTTGATCCGCTTACGTTCAAGCGCGGTGATGCGAAGAAAGCGATTAGCAAAGCCGAACACAAACTTTCTGGCGAGATGCATATTGGCGGGCAGGAGCATTTCTATCTGGAAGGCCAGGTCTCGCTCGCTGTTCCAGGGGAAGCTGGTGCACTTAAAGTTCATTGTTCGACCCAGCACCCGACGGAAGTTCAGCATCTGATCGCAAAAATGTTGAAGCAATCGGATGCGGCAATTACCTGTGAATGCCGCCGTATGGGTGGGGGGTTTGGCGGCAAAGAAAGCCAGGCGGCCCAATGGGCATGCCTTGCTGCGCTTGCTACTCATCTTACTGGTAATCCATGCAAAATGCGTCTCGACCGTGATGCAGATATGGTTTCCACAGGTAAGCGCCATGACTTTGCGGTCGCCTATGAAGTTGGCTTTGATGACAAGGGTGTCTTATCGGCAGTTGATGTGGATTTTGCATCGCGTTGCGGTTATTCAGCTGATTTATCGTTGGGGGTTAATGACCGCACGATGTTTCATTCGGACAATTCCTATTACTTTCCTGAATGCCGCATTCATTCACAACGGGTTTTCACCAACACCGTTTCCAACACGGCCTTTCGTGGATTTGGTGGGCCGCAGGGCATGGTTTTTGCCGAGCGGATGATGGATCAGATTGCCATTAAACTAGATGAGGACCCGCTGGAAATACGGCAGCGAAATTTCTATGCAAAAGGCAAAGACGTAACGCCTTATGGCATGCAAGTTACCGATAATATTCTCAATGAAATAGTCGATGAGTTGGAGCGAACCAGCCAATACCAAAAGCGGCGAAAAGAGATCGCGAAATTCAACGCGGCCAACAAATATGTGAAGCGTGGCATCGCGCTCAATCCGGTCAAATTCGGTATTGCGTTTACATTGAAACATCTCAATCAGGCCGGTGCGCTGGTTCATGTTTATACGGATGGTTCTATTCAGGTGAACCATGGCGGCACGGAAATGGGGCAGGGGCTTTACCAAAAAGTAGCGCAAGTTGTTGCTGAAGAGTTTGGCGTTGAAATTACGAAGGTACGCATTACCGCGACGACAACGGACAAGGTTCCTAACACAACACCAACAGCCGCATCGTCCGGTTCAGATTTGAATGGCATGGCTGCGAAAAAAGCTGCTGTAACCATCAGAGAGCGGATGATCGAAGTTGCAGCAAAATTATATCAGGCAAAGCCTTCAGCTATAAGGTTTGCAGGCGGTATGGTTCACATTGGGAAACGCAGAATCGCTTTTGCTGAACTTGCCAAGACTTGTTTCCTTGAGCGCGTGCAATTGTCAGCCACAGGCTTTTACGCAACGCCCGATATTACCTGGGAACGGGATAAATTAAGCGGTAATCCGTTTTTATATTTTGCCTATGGCGCTTCATGCAGTGAGGTGATCATCGATACTTTGACTGGCGAGATGAAATTACTGCGCAATGATATTTTGCATGATGTTGGGGCATCGCTAAACCCTGCGCTGGATATCGGGCAGATCGAAGGCGGCTTTGTGCAGGGTATGGGTTGGTTGACGAACGAAGAGCTGGTCTATGACGAAAAGGGCCGCTTACGCACCCATGCACCATCCACTTATAAAATCCCGACTTGCTCGGATATACCTGAAGATTTTCGCGTGGCTTTGTATAAATCTGGCGGAGAAGCGGGTGCCAACCAAGCCAAAACAATTTATCGTTCTAAAGCAGTAGGCGAGCCACCCGTTATGTTGGCGACTTCGGTGTTCTCGGCAATCACCCATGCCATCGCTTCCATCAAGCCGGGCATGATGCCCAAGCTTGATGCGCCTGCTACGCCGGAGGCGATATTAAAAGCGGTTGAGGGGATGGGGTGAAGATAAGTAGCCAAGTAGCATGGAAATAGATTTTGAATTGGCATTGTTTGCTATTCTAGTTTGTGTGGTGATTTATTCACTTGTCACGCAGGCTATTTCACGAACTTTTTTGACGTTACCGATTGTTTTTGTCTCACTCGGGTATCTGGCATCAGAACCCATCAGCATGCTGAGCGATCATGGAACTCTTCGGAGCTATGCCAAATATCTAGCAGAAATCACATTGATCCTAATTCTTTTCGCTGATGCCAGTCATGTCCGTTTTGCTAAGCTCAAAGAAACTTTTCAGTTACCATTGCGAATGTTGGTACTGGGTATGCCTATGACAATTGGACTTGGAACATTAATAGTATTTCTGATATCTCCTGAAGGCGGTTTCGCTATGGCTTTGCTGACCGCTGCTGTGTTGACCCCGACCGATGCAGCGTTGGGGCAAAGTGTCGTATCAAACCCAAAGGTTCCAATTTACCTTAGCCAGACGATAAATGTTGAAAGCGGACTGAATGATGGATTGGCGCTTCCATTTGTTTTGCTTGGAGCTGTTTTAGCCTCTTCGGTGTTAGGTGCTGAAGGTGCAAATGAGATAGCGTTTGCAGCATTATTGCAGATCGTCTTAGGGCCTCTGGCAGGAATTACGATTGGATGGTGTATCGCCCGTAGCTTGGATTATTGCCAAAGCAAAAATTGGATGCATGAAAGCGCTGAAGGCGTGGTATTTGTTACCTCGGCATTCACTTGCTATCTCGGCGCTGAATTAATTGGAGGCAATGGGTTTATCGCGGCATTTGCGGGTGGGGTTGTTTTTGGCAACACCTATAAACAGGATTTGAGATTCATCACAGAGTTTATGGAAGGGACAGGCCAAATTCTTACCATGACCGCTTTCATCGTATTTGGCGCTATTATGTTGCCAGATGGCCTGATTCATGTTTCGGGAAAAGCGCTGATTATTGCGCTTTTGTTTCTAACGATAATTCGAATGCTGCCGATTTGGCTGTCGTTGTTTGGTACCAGGTTAAAACAAAAGGAAAAGTTGTTTCTTGGCTGGTTCGGCCCTAGAGGGCTTGCATCAATTCTCTTTACTCTGATTGTAATGGCGGATTTTGATTTCCCCAACGAAGAAGAGTTTTTAGCCTGTGTTTCCATGACAGTGTTTTTGTCAGTCGTACTTCACGGGGTCAGTTCAAATCCTTTAGCCAAAAGAATTGGCAAACATTGAACCTATGTGCATTGCATCTACCTCTGCCTGATCACAAAGTGCTTCGTTGTCGTTTCGATGATGTGCTAGAAACCGCGATAGCTATCAGCGATCATGAAGCTATGGCCTTTGGTGAAGGCAACTAAGTCGCCTGCTTCGCTGATCAACTCACCTTTTCCATCAGGGCTTTCAAAGCGCATATGGGTTTTATGCATTGGGGCGCCGCTAAAACGGGTTGTAAAACTTCAGCTATGAATTGGGTAATAGCTTGCGCTTTGCGCTCAGCACTGTTGATCCTTCCTTATTGGAAGCAGCGTATATCTATAAGACCAGTTGGATTGAAATCTTAGGCCCTTGAACAAGCAAAAAAATCACATTTTCCTTTTGAAACTGGAATGCACCCTTGCTCCCCTTGATTTCCGTGTTTAGTTTGGCGCAGCTTATTATTACCGGGAGAAACTCATGAAAACACGTGCCGCTGTAGCCTTTGAGGCAGGAAAACCATTGGAAATTGTCGAGGTCGATCTGGAAGGTCCACAGGCTGGTGAAGTTCTTGTAGAGATCAAGGCGACTGGAATCTGTCATACAGATGAATTTACCCGCTCAGGCGCAGACCCCGAAGGCGCGTTTCCTGCAATTTTGGGCCATGAAGGCGCTGGTGTTGTTTTAGAGGTTGGCGCAGGCGTAACATCGCTGAAGCCCGGCGATCATGTTATCCCACTTTATACGCCAGAATGCCGTGAATGCGAATATTGCCTCAATCCGAAGACAAATCTTTGTCAGGCGATCCGCACGACACAGGGGCAGGGTTTGATGCCGAATGGTACGTCGCGCTTTTCTTACAAGGGTGAGAAAATCCTGCATTATATGGGCTGCTCAACTTTTGCCAATCACACGGTTTTGCCTGAAATTGCTTTGGCGAAAGTCAACAAGGCAGCGCCATTCGATAAGATTTGCTATATCGGCTGTGGTGTGACGACAGGTATTGGCGCTGTTATCAATACTGCCAAAGTAGAAGTTGGTTCCAATGTAGTTGTGTTCGGCCTCGGTGGTATTGGCCTCAACGTTATTCAGGGCGCGCGCCTTGCTGGTGCCAATATGATTGTTGGCGTTGATATGAACAATGACAAAGAAGAGTGGGGCCGCAAGTTCGGAATGACCCATTTTGTCAATCCAAATGATCATGGCGATAATCTGGTCAATCATTTGGTTGAGCTTACGAATGGTGGAGCGGATTATTCCTTTGAATGTATTGGCAATGTGAAAGTCATGCGTCAGGCGCTGGAATGCTGCCACAAGGGTTGGGGTGAATCGATCATTATCGGCGTTGCTGGTGCAGGTCAGGAAATATCTACTCGTCCGTTCCAATTGGTTACAGGACGCTCTTGGCGCGGCACTGCCTTTGGCGGCGCGAGAGGGCGGACGGATGTTCCAAAGATTGTCGACTGGTATATGGATGGCAAGATTGATATTGATCCAATGATCACCCATACACTGAAACTAGAAGACATCAATAAGGGTTTTGATCTCATGCACGAAGGCAAGAGCATCAGAAGCGTGGTAGTGTTTTAAGTGTATCTATGCGAGGGTTGCTTATTCTCGAAAATTCGCATTTGAAACAGGGAGGCGATGACATGCCCACCAGAGCTAGCATTTTTGATCTATCCGCCGATTCAGACACGTTGGGAAACAGGATTTCCCGCGCAATGGAAGCAAGCAGCATAAGTGCTTCTGAAGTTGCCAAGACATTAGGTGTCAAGAAATCAACAGTAGAGGCATGGGAGAGTGATCGTTCAGCGCCGCGGGCCCACCATCTAATGAGAGTTGCCGGCATGATCGGCGTTAGTCCAAGCTGGTTGCTCGGTGGAGTTGGCGAAGCGCCGGATGTAGATGGGATTTCTGATGAGGTTCGTCTAATTCGAAAGCAACTTGTTCAGATAAAAGCCATGCGAGATCAAACGACTGAGGCGATTGAAAACATCGAAATAGCTCTTGATAGACTTGTGAAAAAAGAAGCGACCTAATCTAAATATGGCTACTATTTACGTTGATGCAGATGCCTGTCCGGTAAAACCTGAAGTGCTGAAGGTTGCCGAGCGTTGCTCGTTGCCTGTGGTAATGGTTGCCAATACGGGGCTTAGACCTTCGCGCGATCCAATGGTGAAGATGATCACGGTATCTGGCGCTTTTGATGCGGCTGATGACTGGATTGTTGATAATGCGGTTGCTGGCGATATTGCCATTACGGCGGATGTTCCGCTGGCTGTGCGCCTTGTGGAAAAAGGCGTTCATGTGACTGGGCCAACAGGCAAGCTTTTCACGCCTGAGACGATTGGTGTTCAATCGGGCATGCGGGATTTCAATCAGCACTTGCGTGAGGCAGGTGAGATCAAAGGGTATAATGCGCCATTCAGTGCGCGTGATAGATCTAATTTTTTGCAAGCCATGGATAAACTGGTGCGTTTGGCGCAGCAACAAGGATGACTAACATGAAAACAGTTTCTACCAGTAAATCCCATGGGGGTATTCAGGGCGTTTATTCCCATGATTCAAAATCCACTAACTGCGAGATGACATTTGCTGTTTTTGTGCCACCGCAGGCAGAAACGCAAAAGTGTCCGATGCTGTGGTATTTGTCTGGGCTTACTTGTAATCATGCCAATGTCATGGACAAAGGCGAATATCGTCGCGCCGCTGCTAAGCACGGCATTATTATGGTTTGTCCCGATACCAGCCCACGTGGTGAAGGTGTTGCGGATGAGCCGGATAACTGGCAGTTCGGTTCAGGCGCGGGATTTTATGTTGATGCGACGCAAGCGCCTTATGCGAAAAACTATCAGATGTATTCTTACCTGATAGAAGAATTGCCAAAACTGATAGGTGAACAGTTCAACGCGGATATGAGTAATCAAGGCATTACCGGACATTCTATGGGTGGACATGGGGCTTTAACCATTGCTCTTAATAATCCAGACAGATTTAAAAGCTGTTCGGCTTTTGCCCCTATCTGCCAGCCATCCCAATCGGCTTGGTCAGCAGCCTCGTTTGAAAAATATCTTGGACCAGATCATACGAGCTGGCGTCAATATGATGCTAGTCTGTTGATTGAAGACGGTGCTAAGTTTCCTGAGTTTTTGGTTGATCAAGGACTTGCTGACAGTTTTCTGGAAGAGGGCTTGCGCCCTAAGGTTTTGGAAGCTGCTTGCGCAAAAGCTGGCATTGCGCTGACCATGAGGATGCAAGAGGGATATGACCATTCTTACAACTTCATTTCCACGTTTATGGAAGATCACATTGCCTGGCATGCTAAGCGGCTAAGTTGAGCTTAAACATTCGCGTTTGTTCACATTGACGTAAACGTAACTCTGCATGTAAAAGAGATTATGAAATTGTGCGTTTATTTTTGAAATTGCACAGATACAATTCCTATATGCGTAATACTAAGATTTAAGCCAGACTTCGGGAGGATATAATGGCAACGAAACCGACACCGTCCAAGACGGTTAAAAAAACAGCAGTCACCAAAAAGGCATCAGCAAAGCCGGCAGCGAAAAAAGCGAAACCAAAAACATCGGCAAAGTCTCCTTATGATGCGAAGCCATGGTTGGCCTCTTATCCAAAAGGCGTTCCGACTGATATTGGTCCTTTGAAATATAATTCTGTGGCTGCATTGTTGGAAGACAGCTGCAAGCGGTTTGGCTCAAAACCTGCCTTTACCTGCATGGGTAAAACCATCAGCTTTTCAGAACTTCACGATCAATCTTCCATCGTTGGTGCCTGGTTAACAGCTCACGGCCTTTCCAAAGGCGATCGTGTTGCGATCATGATGCCAAATATTTTGCAGTATCCTGCGGTTATGATGGGCATTTTGCGGGCGGGCTGCACAGTGGTCAATGTGAACCCGCTTTATACGCCTCGCGAGTTGGAGCATCAGCTAAAAGACAGTGGCGCAAAAGCAATTTTCATTCTCGAAAATTTTGCCAATACGCTCCAACAAGTGATTGCTAAAACCGATGTGAAGCATGTTGTCGTGACAGCCATGGGCGATCAGATGGGTGGCCTAAAAGGCGCCATCGTTAATCTTGTGGTTCGCAAGGTTAAGAAGATGGTTCCGGCTTGGTCTTTGCCGGGCCATACAGCTTACAAGGCTGTTATCAATGGCAATGGCGGTTCGTTTTCTACGGTTGAAACGGGCCATGATGATCCGGCATTTTTGCAATATACGGGTGGCACAACGGGCGTTTCAAAAGGTGCTGCGTTGAGCAACTCAAACGTGCTGTCAAATGCCGAGCAAAACACCCATTGGGTGGAAGTGGCTTATCGCGAAAGTGGTCGCCCTGATAACCTGACATATATCTGCGCTTTGCCGCTCTATCATATTTTCGCGCTGACTGTGAACGCGATTATGGGTATGGAGCAGGGTGCACATAACATCTTGATTCCTAATCCAAGAGATATTCCTGGTTTTGTCAAAGAGCTTGGCAAATATGAGTTTCATGCATTCCCAGGTTTGAATACTTTGTTTAATGCGTTGTTGAACAATGAGGAATTCAGGAAATTGAATTTCAAACCGCTGACCTTGACCCTTGGCGGTGGCATGGCAGTTCAACGTCCGGTGGCCGAAAAATGGCAAGCGCTGACAGGATGCAGTATTTCTGAGGGGTATGGCCTATCAGAAACCTCTCCTGTTGCGACGTCCAATCCGTTTGATGCGAAGTCATTTTCAGGAACAATCGGGGTTCCAATTCCAGGAACGTCTATTGCTATCCGCGATGATGACGGCAAAGACTTGCCGCTGGGCGAAGTCGGTGAGATTTGCATCAAGGGACCGCAGGTGATGGTCGGTTATTGGAACCGTCCTGACGAGACTGCCAAGGTTATGGCAAAAGATGGCTTCTTCAAATCTGGCGATATGGGCTTCATGGATGAGCGCGGTTTCACGAAGATTGTTGACCGCAAGAAGGACATGATTCTTGTTTCTGGCTTTAATGTTTATCCAAATGAAATCGAGGAAGTAGCGGCTTCTCACGAGGGTATTTTGGAAGCGGCGGCTGTTGCTGCCCCTGACGAGCATTCAGGCGAAGTGGTTAAATTGTTCGTGGTGAAAACGGATCAATCGCTGACAGAACAGGATGTGAAGGACTGGTGTGCTAAAGGGCTAACCAATTACAAGCGTCCCAAATATGTGATCTTCAAAGATGAGTTGCCGAAAACCAATGTCGGTAAAATTCTTCGTCGTGAACTACGCGATTAAGTTAGCAGGTCTGTTTTGACCGTCTATGTTGATGATGCCATTTGGGTCTGGAAAGGGCGCAAATGGTGTCATTTAATGGCGGATGATATCGATGAATTGCATGGCTTTGCCTTTCGGCTTGGTCTGCAATTGTCATCATACCAAGGTCCGCCAAAAACGACCGCGCCCCATTATGATATAACCGGATTTGAGCGTGATAGGGCTTTGCGCTTGGGTGCAGTGGCTGCTGAACGCAAAGAGATTGTTGAATTGTTCAGAAGGGTTCGGGTGCCCAGAGCAAGTTTGCATAAGCACCAAAAAGATTTACACCCGAAACTTCCAATGAAAAGGCCCGGATAAACCGGACCTTTAAGTTTGGGCGATTGGCCAAAGGCTCAATTCAAAATTACTCGGCGGCTTCCATTGCTTTTTCTTCAGCTGTGATTGCGGGCGGGTTCTTGAATTGCGCCAGCAGTGTTGCCTTGTTCTTTTCAGCTTTTTCAACAGCCGTTTCTTTGACCACGCCATAACCCCTAATTTCATCAGGGTAACGTGCCAATGCCGTGGCGAAACGATGATTATCCGCATTTAAGTTTGGCAGAAGGCTTTCGATCATGGCCTGATAATCGCTGATCAAGCGCCGTTCCATTTTGCGCTCTGCTGAATAACCAAACACGTCAAATGTACCGCCGCGAAAGCGTTTCATCTTTGCCAACAGCTTGAAGACGGGCATCATATATTGACCGTATTCTTTTTTGCGCGGGCGACCATTTGGTAACGGCTTGCCCGAGAAGATCGGAGGCGCAAGGTTGAAGGTCAGTTTGAGATCGCCATCGAATGTCTTCTTCAAATGTTTCTCAAAACTTCCATCGGTATAGAGACGTGCAACTTCATACTCGTCCTTGTAAGCCATGAGTTTGAAATAGAACCGGATGACCGCATTGGTCAGGTCACGTTTCTTTCCAAGCTTGGCTTCCGCTTGCTGCACCTTTTCTACCAGTGAACGGTAGCGCGCCGCATAGGCGGCATCTTGATAGCCAGCAAGAAACTCCGCACGGCGCTCAATGAGCTGTTCAAGGGTTACAGGTTCGCCCGGAGCACCATTGGCTTCATTGAGGAGGCGAATGGCTTCATCAGGTTTGACCGCGATACGGCGGCCCCAGTTGAAGGCTAGTTTGTTGGATGCAACTGCCACACCGTTCAATTCTATGGCTTGCATTAATGCATCCACCCCTACGGGCAATGCGCCCATTTGGCTGGCATAACCTAGCATCATGACATTGGTTGCAATCGCATCACCGCAGACAAGTTCTGCAAATTTGGTGAAGTCAACTTTCTCAGGGTTTTTAGCGATTCCCTTGGCGATGGTGTCGATGACCGCCGTCTCACGAAAATCGAAATCGCGGTTGAACACAAAGGTAGAAACAGGTGTCAAATGCGTGTTTAGGACCGCCTTGGTACGCTGGACAGAATAGAGATTGATCGGACCTTTGTCTGAGGCAACCACTGTATCGGCTGCCATCAACAAGTCTGCTTCGCCCGGAGGGATTTGAGCGGACGACACCATATCTGGTGAAGTAGAAATTCTGACATGAGATAAAACAGCCCCGCCTTTTTGGGCAAGGCCAGACACGTCTTGAATGAGGGCAGCTTTGTTTTCCATATGGGCGGCCATGCCGAGAATAGCGCCAATAGTGAGAACGCCTGTTCCGCCAACGCCCGTTATTGCTACGTTGTAGCTATCATCAGCAAGATCAACGATTTTCGGGTCGGGCAATTTTTCGTCCGAAAGCGGCGGTAGCGTTGGTTTCTTTAATTGTGCGCCTTCTACTGTTACGAACGATGGGCAGAAGCCTTTGACGCAGGAAAAGTCTTTATTGCAGGAGGACTGGTTGATCTGACGCTTACGCCCAAATTCAGTTTCCAGCGGTTCGATGGAAATACAGTTGGACTGAACGGAGCAATCACCACAGCCTTCGCAAACCAAAGGATTGATGATCACGCGTTTGTTTGGATCGACCATGGTGCCGCGTTTGCGACGGCGTCGTTTTTCGGTTGCGCAGGTCTGATCGTAAATGATCGCGGTGCAGCCGGGTACTTCGCGCAGATGTTTTTGAACAGTTTCCAATTCATCTCGATGGCGAATTTGGATGCCTTTTGGAAGATCTAGTCCGCTGTATTTTTCGATTTCATCTGAGACCAACCAAAGTTCTTTGACGCCCTCAGCTTTTAACTGGGCAGCAAGTTCCGGTACAGTGAGCGAGCCATCAATCTTCTGGCCGCCTGTCATGGCAACAGCATCGTTATAGAGCAGTTTATAGGTAATATTGGCTTTTGAGGCGACGGCTTGTCGGATCGCCATTACGCCCGAATGGAAATAGGTGCCATCGCCCAAGTTGACGAAGACATGCTTTTCATCGGTGAACGGAGAAGTCCCGACCCATGGCACGCCTTCGCCGCCCATATGGGTATAGGTCTCAGTGTTGCGGTCCATCCAAAGGCTCATGAAATGACAGCCAATGCCTGCGAAAGCACGGCTTCCATCAGGAACTTTCGTCGATGTGTTGTGCGGACAACCCGAGCAGAAATGGGCGGTTCTTGCAACGGGAGCCAGATGGCTGACTTTCTTAGCATGGCGTTCGTTATAATATTCCAGCTTTTCAGTGATGCGTTTTTCCAAATCAGCAGGAAGATCGAATGCCAGCAAGCGGGTAGCTATAACACGAAGGGCAACGCCTGAGGTAATGTCCTCATTCATCTTCAGGATGTGGTTGTCTTTGTGGTCGAACTTCCCAACGATGCGGGGACGCACATCAGCGCGCCAGTTGAACAATTGCTGCTTGATCTGGTGCTCAATAACCTCACGACGCTCTTCGATAACCAGAACTTCTTCCAGCCCCTCGGAGAAATGACGAATACCTTCCGGCTCCAATGGCCAAGGCATACGGACTTTGTATAGTCGCAGCCCAATCTTATCAGCTGTCTTTTCATCAATCCCAAGATGGCGCAAAGCCTCGCGCACATTTTCATAAGCCTTGCCAGAAGAGACAATGCCGATCCGTGGCTTGCGTGAATCGATTACCAATTGGTCAATTTTGTTGGCTCGCGCAAATGCGATGGCTGCATAACCTTTGTATTCCTGCAATCGCTCGTCTTGCGCCAGGATAGCATCGGGCCAACGAATGTTCAGCCCGCCATCGGGCATTTCAAAGTCATTGGGCAGCACGAATTGACGATGTTCGCCAGCCAGATCAACAACGCCTGTTGTTTCGATGGTATCGGAAATCACCTTGAAGCCGACCCAAGCGCCAGCATAGCGTGACATAGCAATGCCGAGCAGACCCAGTTCGGTGAATTCTTGAACGCTTGAAGGAAATAGCATCGGCATGATCGCCGACATGAAGGCATGGTCAGACTGATGGGCAACGGTTGAGGACTTGGCGCTGTGGTCATCACCGGCGATGGCCAGTACGCCGCCATTTGGCGATGTGCCGAAGGAGTTGGCGTGTTTGAATACATCACCGCAGCGGTCTACGCCCGGACCTTTGCCATACCACATGCCCATAATGCCATCTTTTTTGGCGCCTGGCGAAAGGTTAAGTTGCTGGGAACCCCATACGGCTGTTGCGGCGAGATCTTCGTTTACGCCGGGCTGAAAGACAATGTCATGATCTTTGAGATGCTTGCGTGCTGCGGTTAGTGCAAAGTCGAAACCGCCGACGGGCGAGCCGCGATAACCGGAGATAAATGCTCCGGTGTTTAAACCCGCCAATTTATCGCGGCGCATTTGAACCATGGGCAAGCGAACCAGCGCCTGTGTCCCGTTCATGAAGACTTTGCCTTCGGTGGCGGTGTATTTATCTTCGAGGGTGATGGCTGTCTCTGGATCGAACCCGGTTTTGTTCACGCCCATAGTCTCGTTCTCCTCGCTTGACGGAACGGGCATCAACACTGCCATCGAATCCGAAAAATCTTTTCCCAAACAACAGTATGGCGCAAAATTTGTGAAACCCAAATTTAATTTTCTTGCTTCTGACCCATAAGAATAGGATGTGCTGCTTATTTGTTGAAGAATGATAGGATGAAAAACTCTTTTCTACAACATCCCGTTCTCGTTGCTACTGTTTTTAAAGCGTCTTTAGATCGGAAGTAGCGTGGAGTTTTTGATTTCGTTTAAAGCAAAGTGTGAGTTCATCACGCCCACATTTGGCAGTTTTAGCAGTTTGCCCTTGATGGTTCGCTCATAGGCACGGACGGAAGGCACGACCACACGAAGCAGATAATCAAACTCGCCGCTCATCGTATAACATTGCAAGATTTCGGGAATATCAGCCGTTGCGTACTCGAATGCAGTCAGCACTTCGGCAGAATGGGTGTCAAGGCGCACAAACACAAAGATAGAAACATCTAGTTCGGCCTTTTCAGGGTCTATCAGCCAGACCCGACCTTTTAGCAATCCAATATCCTGCATTTTTCGGATACGCCGCCAGCACGGGGTATGAGACAGGCCGACCCGCTCACCGATATCCTGAATGTTGATTTCGGGCTCAGTTTGCAGAATACGCAAGATTTTTAGGTCGATTTCATCAAGACTGGATTGTTTCATGAAATCAGTCTAACGAAATATGAGATGTTTTGGAAGAGATGCTTTAGACGGAAGATCATACCCTTTAGCACACTACTCTTCAGATTCGTCTTCCCGATCCCGTTCATATTGTTTCGCATTGGGTATGGGTTGCAGCCATTTCTCGCGGCGGATGGTCCAAAGTTCGTAGGTTGGCTTAAACTGATCCGGAGCATCAAACGAACCCAAATTGACTTCAATCTCGACATCAGAGCGGCCAAACAGTGGTGAGCCGCACCGCGGACAAAAATACCGCCCGTCATACTCGTTAGTTTCGCCGAGAATAACGACTGCATCAGCCGGGAAAATTGCTGAGGCATGAAACAAGGCACCATGATATTTCCGGCAATCCATACAATGGCACATGCCCACTCGGTTTGGCTGTCCTGATGCCTTGATCATGACATTCCCGCATCGGCAACTGCCTTTGTGTTGGTCCATATCGGTTTTCCAAATCTGTCATGCTTTTGAAAAGATTACAGGGAAGGGCGAAGTGTGTCTATTAGTGCAATTCTCAATCAAGGTCAGCCGCCTTGCGCAGCGCGGCATTTATCCGGTCTTGCCAGCCAATGCCTTCTTCTTGAAAATGGGCTAAAACATCGTTGTCGATCTTAAGAGAAATGGTTTCTTTTCCTAATGGAATTGCAGACCTTACTTGCGTTACCGGCGCTTCTTCCGGTTTTGTGGTGGCCGCTTTGAACAAAGCCTCGGCTTTATCAATGGCGCTGGTGGGCCGGCGGGGTGGATGGGCCATGTTTGGGTTTCCTGTCTCGTTGTATTAGCAAACAAAAATGAATTGCGGGATGAACGCATATAGCGATGAGGTCTAATTATCAAATGGGCATGGAAAGGACACATTAATCCAATAGCGAAAGGCTTGTAGTGATTTATTTGCCATCAGCAAAGATTGCTGGTTGGATGTCGCTTAAAAGAGGAGTTGTGCATGAGATATCTTTTCAAAACCTTCGTAGCGATGTTGTTCGTTTGCATCTTGTTCGCCATACCTGCGCAAGCTCAGCAAGTCGCAGGCAAGATTGAACGCCAAAATGGCACAGCAAATCGAAGTGCCGATGGCACCGTGAGCGAATTGACATTGGGCAGCCAGGTCTTTGTTGGTGATGATATCCGAACTGGTCCTGGTGGTCGGCTTTTGATCCTTTTCGAGGATGAGTCAAAGCTGACTTTGGGTGAGAATGCCCAGATTACCATTGATCAACTCATCTATAATCCGGGTGGCGATTCACTCCAGGCACTGGAGATAGTGGTTGGAGTATTTCGCTTTGTATCCGGCCAAATTGCTAAGGAATCATCCAGCAATGTTGCTTTTACGACACCGGTAGCGACCATGGGCATTCGCGGAACCGAATTTCTTGGTGGGGAACTGACTGTTGGAATGCCAGTTGGCCAACCACATTATGGCTTTCAGATTAGAGAAGGGGCAATCGAGGTGATTTCTCCGGGCGGTTCAGTGGTGCTTGACGAGCCGGGCGAAGGCACGTTTTTGCCTCTCAGCCGGGTTACTGCGCCAACACCCGTCCGCCAATGGACTGCTGAAGAAGCGGCTGAAGCAGATGATGCGGTGGCGTTCTAGCGGTATCACGTGTTTTTTTTCATAGCTGTCTCTTTGGTCGCATATGAGTGCAGCTTAGCTATTTTAGCCGATAGAGCTTTGCCTATTTAATCCACCTGAATTCCGTGTGCATCCAGAAGTGCTTGCATTTTCGCAATCTTAGATCGCAATCCTTCGGTTGCTTTGGCAACGTCTTCCATCGGGTAGCGCTCTGTAATATATTTTGGGCAGTTCCATTCGAAAGCCTCGATCTTTAGCTGGACAATGCGTTCGATAGGGGCGACATAGTTTGGGTGAGAGAGTTTTGCCACAAGACTGGTGTCAGGGTTTTCAACGACGTTAGCATGGGCCAGGAGTTTGATGCGGCGGCGTAACGTATAGTCCATCAAGATGATTGAAACACGCTGGTCTGCGACTACATTACCCGTTGAGATATATTGGTGGTTGCCGGAAAAGTCTGCAAAGGCGAGGCAGTTGCCTCCAATTGATTTCAGAAAACCTTTTGGTCCACCTCGATCTTGCACATAAGGCCAACCAGAAGTGCTGATGGATGCCATGTAAAAACTGTCTTGAGCGGCGATAAACGCAAGCTCATCAGAACCAAGGTCCGCGTTATGAGTGCCTTGTAAATGCTCATGGCGCTCATACATGGCTCTAGAGCCAATTTGCGTTTGGAGGGATTTCACATCCTCGGTAAATAGTATCTCATGATAGCGGTTCGGCATTGAAAAAGCCTTTTGGAAATTGAAACTGGCGCTGGTTCGGACTATACCCTGCGCTTTTGAAAGAAGAAATCAAACAAAGTTTATCCTATGTCTCGCTATCTCGTTGCAGCTTTATACAAATTTGTCCGGCTTGAAGACTTTGCCGACATTCAGCCGAAATTGCTGACCGTCTGCAAAGATAATGATGTGATGGGTACGATCCTTTTGGCGCGGGAAGGCATCAATGGCACGATAGCCGGGCCGAATAGCGGTGTGCATGCAGTCCTTGCATGGATACGCAATGACACAAGAATTGCTGATCTTGAACATAAAGAAAGCTGGGCGGACGGTGAGAACCCGTTTCACAGAATGAAAGTTCGTCTCAAGAAAGAGATCGTGACGATTGGTATTCCTGAAGTCGATCCGAATGATGATGTGGGTCAATATGTTGACCCGCAAGACTGGAACGATTTGATCAATGATCCTGATGTGGTGCTGATCGATACGCGTAATGATTATGAAGTTTCCATTGGCACGTTCAAAGGTGCAGTTGATCCCAAAACCGTGACCTTTCGCGAATTCCCGAAGTGGGTGCGTGAGCAGGAGCGGCTTCACAACAAACCGAAGATTGCAATGTTCTGCACGGGCGGAATTCGTTGTGAAAAGGCATCTTCCTTTATGATCAAGGAAGGCTTTGACGAGGTGTTTCATCTAAAGGGCGGTATCTTGAAATACCTAGAAACCGTGCCGGAAGAAAAGAGCCTTTGGGAAGGAGAGTGTTTTGTTTTTGATAATCGCGTTTCCGTGGGCCATGGGTTGAAGCCGGGGCCTTATGATTTGTGCCATGCCTGCCGCCATCCGATCAGCGATGAAGACAAGAAGTCTGAGCAATATGTTGAGGGCATTTCCTGTCCGAATTGTCATGATACGATGAGCGATGAGCAGCGCCATCGTTTTTCTGAGCGGCAAAAACAGATTGCTTTGGCAAAGGCTCGCGGCCTTGATCATATTGCCGCTGATCAGGAAGCCCAGCGTGAAGCCAAGCGCGCAGCGCGGGCTGAGCAGATTGCCAAGAGCAATGCTGGGGCGGGGGAATAGGCGGAAAAAATGGCAGAACTTCCGATCATCTATTCCTTTCGCCGTTGCCCCTATGCGATGCGGGCAAGGTTGGCGATAGCTGCCAGCGGGCAACAGGTGGAGCTGCGTGAAGTTGTTCTGCGCGACAAGCCAGAAGAAATGCTCATAGCAAGCCCAAAGGCAACCGTTCCGGTTTTAATTTTGCCGGATGGAAGCGTGCATGAAGAAAGCCTTGATGTAATTGACTGGGCTTTGGGGCAAAATGATCGCGAGAATTGGCTTGGTTTTTCTGCTGATCAGCTGGATGAAATGCGCGGTTTAATCAGAACCTTGGACGGTCCGTTCAAAGCCTCGCTTGATCGATACAAGTATGAAAACCGTTTTGATGGCGTTTCTGCCAGAGCAGAACGTGACAAAGGTTCTGAATTTGTTCGCGAGCTTGATCAAATGCTGACAGGAAAAACCTATCTCTATGGTGAGACATTCTCGTTGGCCGATGGTGCAATCTTGCCCTTTATTCGCCAGTTTGCCCATGTGGATAAAGAATGGTTTTGGGCGCAAGATTGGCCAAATGTTTTGCGCTGGTTAGAAGCATTTCTAGTATCAGATCGCTTTGCCTCCATCATGAAGAAATATCCAAAATGGCAGGCAGGTGATGCGTCGACGGTTTTTCCGGGTGATTGAACCAAAATATAACTTCTCGATGGATTGAAGATTTTTGGATCAGTACAATCTATGGGTAGTGAAATTTGTGTTTTATGATTCGGTATGGATAGATTTTTTGGCAAGTCGGTTTTTCAAAAAGGCAGCATTGGGTTCTGCTCTTATTTGTGTAGTTGCGTTGAGCAGTTGCACCTCTTCGCCAGTTGACGTTTTGGATATTCGCTCATCAGTCACGAACCCCCGATATGGCGACAATGACCCTCATGAGTGGAAAAGCAAAAAGCCTTGGGACTACCCGGTTCACGGTATTGATGTATCAAAATATCAAAATGATATTGATTGGGCTCAGGCGAAGCGCTCGGGTATTTCCTTCGCTTTTATCAAAGCGACTGAGGGCGGCGACAGGCTGGATGATCGCTTCAAGCAAAACTGGGAAGGCGCGAGACGGGCAGGGGTGGTGCGAGGAGCCTATCATTTTTACTATTTCTGCCGCCCAGCTTTTGAGCAGGCAGCATGGTTTATTTCCAAAGTTCCGAAAGAAAGAGGTTCCTTGCCGCCGGTTTTGGACATGGAATGGAACCACAAGTCTCCCAGCTGCAAGTTCAGACCGGAGCCTGATGCGGTGCGCCGCGAAATGGGTGTTTTTCTCAATCGCATAAAGAGCCATTACGGCAAGAAGCCGATTGTTTATACAACGGTTGATTTTTACCATGAGAATGATCTTGGACATATCAAGAATATTGATTTCTGGTTGCGCTCGGTAGCCGATGAGCCATCTAACATTTATCCAGATCAGAAATGGGTCTTCTGGCAATATACGGGAACAGGTGTTGTGCCTGGTATTAAAGGCGATACGGATATCAATGCGTTTTACGGCTCGGTCAATCAGTGGAAAGATTGGGTAAAGGATCGCACGAAGTAACTGCTTATTTATCGCGCTCTTTCATGATGAAGCCCAAAAAGTTCAGCAATATTTGGGCGCCGAGAAAAGAAGTCACACCTGCGTGATCGTGGTCTGGGGAGACTTCCACAAGATCAATGCCGATCACATCGCCTTGCTTCGAAATATGTTGTAGCAGTTCCAAAACTTCATAATAGCCAAAGCCACCATGGGACGGTGTTCCGGTTCCAGGCGCGATGGATGGATCAAAGCCGTCGATATCTATGGTCACATAATAGCGCTGGCGTTTTCCTTCGGTACTGGCAGGAATTCGGGCGGCTACGGCTTCAACTCCTAATTTGCGAAATTGCCGAACAGACAAAATGTCCGAACCCATTTTGCGGGCATCTTCATAGCCTTCTTTTGCGGTTGAAGAGACGTTGCGAATGCCGATTTGAGATAGGCCGGTAACATAGTCTTTTTCTGCTGCACGGCGCATTGGGTTGCCGTGGCCATTGCGAACGCCGTGGCGTTCATCGACGAAATCGAGATGTGCATCTATTTGAATGAGGTGAAACGGTTCCTGGTCACTGAAGGCATTAATGCAGGGAATATTGATGGAATGATCGCCGCCAAGGGTAACGGGGATTGCGCCAGAAGCTAGTGCTTTTCTGACAGCCAACTCTATGTTTTCGTGGCTTTTTTCTGTGTTTGTATGGACAATATCTGCGTCGCCCATATCAACGATTTTTACAGAACCGGGCAAATAGATTTCGTCGTCTTCATGATCATATGCGCCAGCATGGCCAAAAGAAAACAACGTAGAAGCTTCACGGATACCGCGTGGCCCAAACCGCGCTCCTGCACGATATTGAGTGCCGAAGTCAAACGGCGCGCCGATGATGGCAATATCAGCATCAATGGCATCCCAGTTATCGCAAATCGGGCGTTTTCCAAATGTGCAAAATCCAACAAATGGCAGGTTTAAGCGGCCTGTTTCATAGCCTGCTTTTGTTTTGTCACTGCTCATAGGAATGCTCCAAATAGGTTGCGAATTGCCAATTCAGATAGTGAATTTTGAGTGCAGTCAAGTTGAGGAATAGCTGTAAGCAGGTTAATTTGACAAAGAAAAACCGCCAGCTGGATTATCCAAACTGGCGGTTCAAAATTCTTGAAGTAGAGTTACAGGATGGATGACAGTTTCATCGCTACGCCCATATCGCCTTCAATTTTGATTTTACCAGTCATGAAAGCAGCAGTTGAGTTCAATTCACCTGATACAAGTTCTTCCAAAACATCGATGTCGCAAAGAATGGTGCAGTCAGCATTAGCGTTTTCCGTCGAAACATTTTGCCCGTCAATAACGATGACGCCGTCATCACCGCAATCAAATTTTACGGTCGCGCCGATATCGGTGCTAGGGTCCATTTTACTTTTGATGGTATCTGCGATTGTTTGAATGGTCATGAAAGTCTCCAGTTTGATAATTGCGATGCTATAGGCACGCTAAACTCTTACGTATACGTCAACAGTGTTTTTGTCTGTTTCCGAGAAGAATTGCAAGTGCGCAAATACAGAAAAATCGCTTCCAATAATTATTTGGCCAATAAAACATCACCATAAAGATCGCGAAGTGCGTTTTTCAGCATTTTGCCTGTTGCCCCTTTCGGAATGGATTCCACAAATTGAACGGCATCTGGAATCCAAAACTTCGCAACTTTGCCATCGTAGAACTTCAATATCTCTGCCGGATCGGGTGTTTTGCCAGCCTTTGGAACAACAATCAGCAATGGCCGTTCATCCCATTTTTCATGGCGCGCGGAAATAACTGCAGCTTCTGCAATATCGGGATGGCTAACGGCCAGGTTTTCAAGATCAACCGTTGATATCCATTCCCCGCCGGATTTGATAATGTCTTTTGAGCGGTCACGGATGGTCATATAGCCATCTGCATCAATGGTGGAAACGTCTCCTGTCGGGAACCAGCCGGAATGAAGCGGATCACCGCCATCGCCTGAGAAATATTCTGTCAGCACCCAATATCCTCGGCAATAAAGATTGCCTTGGGCGACGCCATCATTAGGCAATTGATTATCATCATCATCAAAAACGCCCAGTTCTATGCCAAAGGGCGGACGGCCCTGATTTTCACGTAGTTTGATAATGTCGCTTTCTGGCATTCCCAGATGTTTGTTTTTCAAATTGTTGACGCTGCCAAGGGGGGAAAGCTCAGTCATGCCCCAGGCATGCAATACTTCGACATCATAAAGATCACGGAATTTGTTGATCATAGCTGGTGGGCAAGCTGACCCGCCAACGACTGTTCGCGTGAGATGCGGCAGTTTTTCGCCGCTGGCCTCCAGATGTGCTAGAAGGCCAGCCCAAATGGTTGGCACGCCTGCGGAGATCGTTACTTTTTCGGAATTGAAAAGATCGACTAGGCTTTTGCCATCAAGACCCGGGCCTGGCATCACCATTTTGGAGCCAACCAAAGGCGCTGCATAAGGTGTCCCCCACGCATTCACATGGAACATAGGCACCACTGGAAGTAGGCAGTCCTGGGCTGAGAAATTCATCACATCTGGCGTTGCAGACATCATGGCATGGATCAAAGTAGAGCGATGGGAATATAATACGCCCTTTGGATTTCCGGTTGTGCCAGATGTGTAGCAAAGCGAAGAGGCATCGCGCTCGTTAAGATCATCTGGCCAAGTGTAATCATCATCACCATCGGCTATCAGGTCTTCGTAAAACTCAATCCAAGGATATTCAGCACTCACCTCTTCGTCAGATGCTTCCATCAATACAAAGCTACCGGTAGATTTTAACTGGTCTTTGACTGCAGCGACAAGCGGGAGAAATGTCTTGTCAAAAAACAACACGCGATCCTCTGCGTGGTTCATGATGTAAATGACTTGGTCTGGATGAAGGCGCGGGTTCAAAGTATGGCAAACCAACCCTGAGCCGGATACGCCATAATAAAGTTCCAAATGGCGGTGATTGTTCCAAGCCAAAGTTCCAATTCGGTCAGGCTTTTGCATGCCTTTTTTCTTGAGGGCAGAAGCAAGCTTTAAGGAGCGGGCGCGGCAATCTGCATAGCCATAGCGGTTGATCCCGCCCGAAGTGTTGACGGATACAATTTCTGTGTCGCCATGGTAAAGCGCTGCATGATCGATAATTGCTGAAATGAGCAATTCGCGATCCATCATAAGTCCTTGCATATATATTCTCCCAGAATGCAGAATGATTTGTTTAGCTTTGTGACCTGTGACAATAGTGGCTTGAAACGCTATTGTGAACCTTGGAAATGACCGACGCAGCGAATATATTTCTCAAGGTTCTGCGGGAAAATAAGAGGCTATTTTGACACGATTTACCAGCGATGTAGATAAAGTTACGAAAAGCTTGCAAAGGTTTTAGAGCCAACGCCGCTGCAATATAATCAATATCTCTCTTCGCTATATGGCGCGCGAATTTATCTCAAGCGGGAAGATCTTGCGCCTGTTCGCAGCTATAAAATTCGTGGCGCCTATTCTTTTCTCATGGAAGTCATGGAAAAGGATCCCAAGCACAAGCTGTTTGTTTGTGCCTCTGCAGGAAACCATGCGCAGGGTTTTGCCCATGCCTGTAGGCACTATAAGAAAAAAGGCGTGATCTTCATGCCTGTCACAACGCCTCAACAGAAAATCATGAAGACGGCTTCCTTTGGCACTCCCTATGTGGAGATACGCCTAGAAGGCGATAGTTTTGATGATGCGAATGCTGCGGCGTATGCCTATTGCCGTGATCAAGGGGGGATGATGGTCCCGCCTTTTAATGATCCAAAGATCATTCGTGGGCAGGCAACGGTTGGAAAAGAGATATTGGAGCAGATGCCCGAAGGCGAGGCCATTGATATGGTGATTTTGCCTGTCGGCGGCGGTGGGCTTTCAGCTGGTGTAACGCGCTATCTTGAAGAAAGCGGCATTGAACCGGAGTTTGTATTTGTGGAGCCTGATAAAGCACCATCGCTTTACGAGAGCCTACGGCAGGGCAAGCGCATCAAACTTTCACAAATGGAGAATTTTGTGGATGGCGCGGCAGTCGCCCAAATCGGCAAGCACACCTATAATCAGTTGAAGAAGTATTCTGCTGATCAGGTATTGTTGGCACCCACAAATGGCGTTTGCGGAACCATGGTTGAAATGCTCAATGTAGAAGGGATTGTTTTGGAGCCGGCAGGTGCACTGTCGATTGATGCTTTAAAGCGTCTTCCTGTTGATCGGGTGCGCGGCAAGACGATTGTTTGTGTAACATCTGGTGGGAATTTTGATTTTGAACGTCTACCGGAAGTGAAAGAGCGGTCTCTCAAATTCTCTGGGCTTAAAAAATATTATATTCTGCAATTTCCTCAGCGGCCGGGCGCATTGAAGGATTTTCTCTTCATGCTTGGTCCTGATGATGACATTGCCAGATTTGAATATCTGAAAAAGTCTGCCCGCAATTTCGGATCGGTGTTGATTGGCCTTGAAACGACCAAGCCGGAGAATTTTGCCAAGCTAACGAAAAAGCTGGATATAGCGGGTATGCGTTGGCAGGATATTACGGATAATGAGATTGTCGGAAATTTGGTGGTTTAGGGTTGAGTTTGGTCTAAGTTATACTGAAGGAAACAAAAGGATATTGCCGTGCTGCTTGATACACCAATTTGCGACTTTGGATGGAAAGCGCCAACATTTTCGTTAAGCGACCTTGATGGAACATCCTACGCGCTTGACCAACTAATGGGCAAGAATGGATTGCTGGTTGTCTTCATGTGCAATCATTGTCCCTATGTGAAAGCCATTATTGATCGACTTGTGAGTGATGCGGCAGTTCTTCAAGAAAACGGTATTGGTGTGGTTGGCATCATGTCGAATGACTATCGATATGTAACGGATGATTCTCCTGAGAATATGAAACGGTTCTCGATCCGCCATGGAATTAATTTCCCCTACTTGGTAGATGAAGATCAGAGCGTTGGTCGGACCTATGGCGCTGTATGCACGCCGGATTTTTTTGGATTTAACAATAAGTATAAATTGCAATATCGAGGGCGGCTGGACGATGCAAAAATGGGGAATGCGGCAATTCGCACTCCTGAATTGCTCGAAGCCATGCTGCAAGTTGCCAAAACAGGAAGCGGCCCGGAGAAGCAAACGCCTTCCATTGGTTGTTCTATAAAGTGGTCTTAGAAAATGCCTGAACCATCCAAAACCAATCCCATTCGTGAAACCAGTGATGAAGCGCGGGCGCAGGCGCGGGGCCTGATTGAGAATGCCCAATTTGCATCCATCGCCGTCCTTGAACCTGATACTGGCTATCCCTTGGTATCGCGGGTTGCTGTTGCGATGGAAAAGGATGGTTCGCCGTTCTTTCTGGCTTCTGATCTTTCAGGCCATTCGAAAGCCCTGAAGATTGATGGAAGGGCTTCGATCCTGTTTGGAGAGCCACTACAAAAAGGAGACCCCTTGGCTTTTCCAAGGGTGACAGTAATCGGGAAGGTTGAAAAATTGAGCCGCGACGATGCAGTTCACCCTGCGCGACGGGCGTTCTGGCTCAATAAGCATCCAAAGTCAGAACTTTATGTCGATTTTGGTGATTTCGCTTTTTATAAAATGAGCGTCGAACGCGTTGCATTGAATGGTGGATTTGGCAAGGCGTTTGAGATGAGCGCCGCCGATATCAATGAAATCGAAAAGTCTTGATTATTTCGAATTCGCCTGATTTTACGGATCTGAAAAGAAACGATCGTCGCTCAGTTCGGGCTGTAAGATGATAACCGTTGGCGTTGCAGATAGCGTGTTTAGCGACACTTCAAATTCGCTTTCGCTCCTTGCATCAATGGGGAAGCTTGTTCCAATATTTTGCACGAAGCGTTGCAGCGAGAAACCGCTGAACCAATGCATAGGCAGGATGATGGAGGAGCGGAACTGACGGGCTAGTTCTGACATGCCAGCGGTGCTCATCGTCATGGAACCATCGACAGGCAGCATTAAAATATCCAGTCGGCCAATGGCTGCAAAATGCTCTGGCGTTAAGGTGTGATGGAGATGGCCGACATGACCGATACAAAGCCCTGCAATTTCAAAGATGAATATGGAATTGCCGTTTTCCTCGACCAAAAACCCGCTTCGGTAAATATCTGAGGTAACATTGCGGGTTAGTGTGTCTGCCACTTCAAGATAATGGCTTGCTGGTGTATCTGTGGTTCCCCAGCCGCGCAAAATATGGGGAATTCCAGCATCAGGGGTGAGGGTGAAATGGGTGCCGTGGGCATGGTTCATGGTTACGATATCCGGCAGGCGGCCAGTACCTGCGCGTCCGGCGAAGTCGGTGGCTATAATAATACCCTCCGGACTTTCAATGCGGAATGTCGAATGGGTCGCATATCGAATTTTGACGCTGTATTTATTGGCTTGAGCAAATAACGGTTTCTGATCGCTATAAGCGACAGTCATCACATTGAACATGTCTTGATTTTGAGCGATTGCAAGACAGGTGCTGGGTCTGCGTTCTTGGGCAGATAACGCGTTTATTGCGAAAAGCAGCCAGGCTGTGCCTACAAATAAGCAACAGATGAAGCGTGACAGGTTGGACTGGAGATGAATGGGCATGTGCATTTCTCCTTTGTTTATCAACAAAGCTTAACGCGAAAAAAACGAAAATCAATCTCTGGATGTTTGCGGCATGTAATTCTTGAATGTGATTGGTGAGCGATGTGCTGGACTTCTGGTAATGCGAGCCCATCCCGTGCTAGGCATCAGGAAAGATAATCGGAGTTTGTTTGAATGACCAATGGGATGCTGTCGGGTTATACAATATTGGATTTGACGTCAGTGGTCCTGGGGCCATTTGCGACGCAATTGCTCGGTGATATGGGGGCTGATGTCATCAAGGTTGAAACCCCCGGCGGCGACATCATGCGCCATGCAGGCCCAATGCGCTCTGAAGGCATGGGCCCGATTTATATGACGATCAATCGCAACAAACGCGCGATGACGCTTGATCTTGGAAACCCTGAAGCCAAGAAAATTCTGCAACAATTGATCGCCAAATCAGATGTGTTTTTTCATAACATACGCGCTGGCGGAATGAAGCGTCTGGGTTTTGATTATGAAAGTGTCAAAGCCATTAAGAAAGATATTGTTTATGTTCATGCCGTTGGCTTTGGCACGGGCGGGCATTACGAAGGCAGACAGGCTTATGATGATTTGGTGCAGGCGGCCAGCGGTTTAACCACTATGTTGCCGCGTCAAGATGGCAGTAAAACGCCGCGTTATATTCCAGGGCTTGTGGCAGACAAGACAACTGGCCTTTTCGCTGCTAACGCTGTTCTAGCCGGATTACTGCATAAGGAGCGGACTGGTCGTGGGCAATTTATAGAAGTGCCAATGATGGAATGTATGGTCGCCTACAATATGGTTGAAAACCTATTTGGCTATACATTTGTACCGCCGGAAGGAACGACTGCCTATAGCCGTTCGGTTAGTCCCAATCGCAAGCCCTATGCAACGAAAGACGGGCATATCGCGATGATGCCATATTCTGATGAAAACTGGCGCCGTTATTTCGCGCTTGGCGGTATGCCTGAACTGGCAGATGATCCAAGGTTTAAAACCTATGCGGCGCGCACCAAGAATATTGACGAGATTTACAAGCTGACTGAAGTGATCGCAGCCCAGCGCACCACCGATGAGTGGATGGAAGTTTTACGCGAAGCAAATGTACCCTGCATGCGGGTTCATACCTTGGAATCAGTGCTTGAGGATCCGCAGATCAAGGAGGCTGGTCTGGCTGAGGTTCGCGAGCATCCCAGCGAGGGTTCTTACATGGCGATCCATCATCCGGTAAAATATTCTGATTTCAAAACTCAAGTTGATCGCGAACCACCGCGCCAAGGAGCTGACACGCAGGAAGTGCTAATGGAAATGGGTTGGAGCGAAGCTGATATTGGCGCTGCAAAAGCCAAGGGTGCGTTCGGTCAAGCATAGTTTTAGATGTGCTAAATAGAGGCTGTGGTCAGACCACTACATGAACTGGAACAGCCATGCATGATCAAGGAAAAGTGGGGGGCCTTGATCAAACCTCTAGGTACGTGATGTATTATTACGTAAGGGAAAGTTCAAGAGCGTTTTTGTCTTTTTCCGTGGTTTTTTAACCAAAAGGAAAAATTACGCTTTTGGAAGCACCTATTAAGCCAGATCTTTGAAGGCTTCTTCCATCCTGTCCAATGCTTCTGACACTATGGAGCGCGGTGTTGCAAAATTAAATCGGACCCAGCTTTCCCCGCCCGGGCCAAATTGTGGACCAGTGCTGACGCCGAGGCGTGCTTTGTGGGTAAGGCGATGCATATAGTCATCTTTTGTAAGGCCTGTTCCAGCAAAATCCACCCAACCAAGGTAAGTAGATTGCAAATGCATCGGCCGGCTTCCGGGCACGGCTCGAACAATACGCTCGGCCAATAGATCGCGGTTTGCTTCAAGATATGGGAGCAATTGCGAGAGCCATTCATCGCCATGGCGCTGTGCAGCTTCAGTAGCAATCATGCCAAACAAAGGCAGAGAAAGTAGACCTGAACGGTTACAAACGTCACGAAATTGCTTCCGCATTTTCGAATTGGAAATAATGCAGCCGCCAATGTGAGCGCCAGCAAGGTTGAAGGTTTTTGTTGCAGCAACACATGTAATTAGATGCTCCTCAATGTCTGGAGCGACTTTTGCTGTCGCGTGATGCGTTGCGCCTGAATATACCAGATCATGGTGAATCTCATCTGAGACAAGAATGAGATTATTTTCAATACAAAAATCAGCCAATTGGCGAATTTCTGCCTCGTCCCACACACGTCCGCCGGGATTATGGGGCGAACAGAAAAATACGACTTTTGCATTTTTTGGCATCGAGGCCTTAAGGCCATCAAAGTCCATCCGATATTTGCCCTGCTCATTGATCATTTGCTGGTTATGGATGTGGCGGTTATTGGCTTTGATGATTTTATCAAACGCATGATAGGCAGGTGAAAAAACGACGACGCTATCGTTTTCTTCTGTAAAGGCTTGCAAGATCAATCCAAGGGCAGAGACTATTCCTGAGGTTGGGGTAATCCATTCAGGGTCTGGCTTATATCCATGATGGCGATCCAACCAATCGCTCATGGCTGTTTTCCAGGTAATGTCGTTGGTGTAATAGCCGTGGGTCGAACGGTTCACCTCTTCCAGCAAGGCTTCTTTTACGGCTGGCGGCGCTTCGAAATCCATATCAGCAACCCACATGGCAATTGCGTCTGGGGCTGTTGCCCCCACAGCACCTGCCATTCCGTCCCATTTGGCTGAATGAGAGTTTCTGCGGTCTACTACTTTGTCAAAATCGAATTTCATGCCTGCCTCACTTAATTTGTCAAAGATGAGTAAATGACATGGTTATGGGCTGCAAGGGTTTTTGGTAAGATTCGCAACTTATGCGATTTTATCTCGTTAGGTCTTTTGCGTTGCTCGGGCGACATCCATGCTTTTCCAGATGAACACAACTACAAAGCAAAGAGCCATGACCAGTACGATGGTTGGGGCAGGCGCACTGTCTAAATAAAAGGAAAAATAGACCCCTAGGAAAGATGAAATTACGGAGATCAGAACAGCAGTTAGCAGCATCGTATCAAACCGCTTGGTGATTAGAAATGCGATTGCACCCGGCGATATAAGCAGCGCTATTGCGAGGATGATGCCAACTGCTTTTAAGGCCGACACAATTGCCAGTGCCAGCATAATCAGTAGACTATAATGCAGCCATTGTACTGGAAGTCCGATTGCCTTTGCATGTTGAAGATCAAAGGCGTGTAGTAAAAAATCTTTACGCCTCAGGACAACTATTGCTGAAATTACGAGGGCAAGAATGCCCGTTTCAATAACCTCACGCCAAGAAACACCAAGAATATTACCAAAAAGAATATGGTCTAGATGCACATCAGTTTGTATGGCGGTGTACATAACGAGCCCCAGCGCGAACATGCCAGAAAAGACAATGCCCATCACCGTATCTTCGCGCAATCGACTGTTGGTGGTGAGATATCCTGTCGACAAAGCGCAGGTCATACCTGCAATAAATGCGCCAATCGCCAGGGGAAGGCCTATGATCCAAGCCAGAACAATACCTGGCAAGACGGCATGAGAAATGGCATCGCCCATCAATGCCCAGCCTTTTAAAACTAGAAAACAAGAGAGCAGCGCAGCTGGAACCGCGATCAGCAATGCAATGGCAAAAGCCTGTTGCATGAATGCGAATTGGAAGGGTTGAATCAAAGTATCGATCATGTGTCCGCACCAATTCTCAACGCTTCACGGCTTTTGCGGCGCGCAGCAAGCATTCCATGTTTGGGAGCGAAGAAGAAAGCGATCAAGAATATCAGTGTCTGCAATAGTACGATGATACCGCCGGTTGCTGCGTTTAGATGGTAGCTTAAATAGGCTCCGAAAAAGCTTGATAATGTGCCGATTGTGACGGCAATTCTAATCATTGACGGGAAGCGATCGGTCAGCAAATAGGCTGTTGCGCCGGGGGTTACGACCATTGCGATCACCAAGAATGCGCCAACAGTTTGCAGGGCTGCTACGGTTGAAGCCGCTAGAAGGGCAAAGAATACGACCTTCAGAACATCAGGATTCAAACCAATGGAACGGCCATGGTTTTCGTCAAAAAAGGCGACCATGAAATCTTGCCATTTCAAAGTCAATATAATCAAAGTCACGACTGATATGATTACCAGTTGCAGCGTGTCACCAGGCGAAATGGCCAATACATTGCCAAGGACGATGGTTTGAATATTCACGGATGTTGGTGACAACGATACCATGAACAGGCCAAGCCCGAAGAAGGAAGTGAAGATCAAGCCGATAATAGCATCTTCGCGAAGTTTGGTTCTAGCATTTAGAAAAAGCATCGCTGCTGCTGCAAGGCCACCGGAAAAGAATGCGCCTAAAGAGAAAGGAATGCCCAGCATATAGGCGCCGGCAACGCCGGGAACGATAGCATGGGAAAGGGCATCACCGATCAAGCTCCATCCTTTCATGATCAAATAACAAGACAGAAATGCACAGACCCCGCCGACAAGCGCACTGACAAACATAGCATTGACCATATAGTTGTAAGCGAAGGGTTCTAAGAGCATATCAATCATCTGATGGCTTTTCAGTTTGCTCTGGTTGATCATGATACAAGACCAAGGGCCGCTCATCATCGGTGATAACGGTCACCTGGCGGGTATCTTCATCATCGTGAAGATCCGAGCCAGAAAGGATAAAGTGGCGCAGAACACCGCCAAAGGTGTTCTCAAGGTTTTCAGGGGTGAAGACATCTTTGGTCAAACCGTAGGCAAGAATGGTTTTGTTGATCAAAATTGTCCGATCACAGAATTCAGGGACACTCCCCAAATTATGAGTTGAGACAAGCATGACTTTGCCTTCATCGCGAAGTGCAGACAAAAGTTCAATAATAGCGGCTTCGGTTTTGACATCTACACCCGTGAAAGGTTCATCAAGCAAGATGACTTCGCTTTCCTGGGCGAGGGCACGGGCCAGAAAAACGCGCTTCTTTTGACCGCCGGAAAGTTCTCCAATTTGCCGTTTGCGAAACTCCAGCATGCCAACACGTTTGAGCGATTGGGTGACAATTTCCTTGTCATGGGTTTTGGCAATACGCATGAAATTCATATGGCCATAACGACCCATCATCACGACATCTTCAACCAGAATCGGAAAATTCCAGTCTACTTCTTCTGCCTGGGGTACGTAGGCAATTTTTACTTTGCTAAGGGCTTGTTTGGCTTTCGATCCGAGTATCGAAACCTCTCCTGATGCCAGGGGGACAAAGCCCATGATTGCTTTGAATAATGTGGATTTGCCGCTGCCATTGACGCCCACGAGCGCAGTAATGGTTCCAGTTGGAATCTCAAAACTGGCTGCTTTTAGGGCGGTTACGCCATTTCGGTAAGTAACAGTGACATTTTTAACAGCGATGCCTGATGATGCGCTCATGGCCTCAATCCGTTTGCGATGGTTTGCGTCGTGACTTTAAGAAGATCCAGATAAGTGGGCACTGGGCCAGACCCGTCCGTTAGAGAGTCCACATATAAAACGCCTCCATAAGTGGCGCTTGTTTCCCTTGCAACTTGCTCTGCAGGATCTGACGGGACTGTGCTCTCACTGAAAATTGCAGGAATGTTTTTCTCTCGAATGAGGTCAATGACTTTTCGAACCTGTTGCGGCGTTCCTTGCTGATCGGCATTGATCGGCCAGAGATAGGCTTCGTTTAGATTGAAATCGCGCGCCAGATAGCTAAACGCTCCTTCACTGGTAACCAACCAACGGCGCTCCTCAGGTATGTTTTGCAAAAGCTCTCTTACAGGCGCAACTGCAGCATTGATCTCACTTTTGTAGTTTTCTGCGTTTTTTAAATAAATCGCTGCGTTTTCAGGGTCATATTTTGCGAACGCTTTGGCAATATTGTCCACATAGGTGAGAGCGTCCGAAGGAGACATCCAGGCATGTGGGTTTGGCTTGCCATTATAAGGTCCGTCACCAATCCCGATTGGGGTCACCCCTTCAGAAACGATAACGCTTGGGACATCTTCCAGATTGTTGAAGAATTTCTCAAACCATAATTCAAGATTTAGCCCATTCCAGAGAACTACATCGGCATCAATTGCCTTGATAATATCGCGGGGGGTTGGCTGATAATTGTGAATTTCTGCGCCGGGTTTGGTTATGGAAACCACCTCAGCGGCATCACCGGCAACATTTTTTGCCATGTCTGCGATGACTGTAAAGGTGGTTACTGCTTTTAATTTTGCCAATGCCGATGATGGCATATGGATCAATGAGACCGATAAGACTGACGCGGCGATTATGTCTCGAATTTTGGAAATATGGCAGAACGCCATTGGGGGCCTCGATTGGACATTGATATAATATTTAAAAGGTAGGGCAAAGGCGCAGGTTCGTCAACTTAATTGCAAATGCAAATCGTTTGCAACTGGCCTGCGTTCTCTTACATGCAAATGAGACGCAACTGGACTTCTCAACTGGCGCTGGGTATAAGATTTTTCATAGCATTGAAGGGAAATTGGCGGGTATGGCAGCCAAAGGCAATAAGAACGACGTTTCACTCCAAGCCGAAGGCAGGGACTATGAAACGGAACTGCAAAGTGCTGGCGTTCGAATTACGAGACCGCGCCAAGTTATTTTGACCATTCTAAAAGAAATGAACGACCATCCTGATGCCATGGAAATTTTTAAAAGGGCGGTGCGGGTCGACGAATCGATTTCGCTTGCCACTGTTTATCGGACCATGAAGCTGCTGGAGCAATTGGGTGCCGTCCATCGCCACTCATTTGAAGGCGGACCAGCGCGGTTTGAAAATGCTGATGGTGACCATCATGATCATTTGATTGATCTTGATACGGGTAAAGTGATTGAATTTCATTCAGAGAGCATTGAGCGCTTGCAACAGCAGATCGCAGATGAATTGGGCTATGATATCGAGCATCATCGTCTTGAGCTATATGGGCGAAAGCGGAAGAAAAAGAACTAGGCTTCTTTCGCTGCGATGGACTTCAATTCCTTTTCATATTCGCTAAGGGCAGATACACCATTTGGCGTCAGCGCATAAATGCCTAAACTTATTTTTTCAAACCAGCCATAATGATCGTCTGCCATGATCTGGCGAGCTTTTTCCACATTGCAGGTTTTTGCAACCAATGCCGCCTTCAAGGGACCATTTTCCTGTAAGGTTTGCGCACAGCGAAGGGCATCTTGTCTATAAGCGGTGATCAATCCCTGGCGAGTTGCCCCTCCCTGGTTCGGATCGCCAACCCGTTTTGCAAATTCTTTTAACAATCTTGCTTTTTTTGGTTTTGATTTTCTCGGATTGTAGGGGCCTGGATCGCAATGTATTTGAACCAGATTGTCTTTCAGCCGTACTGTGATCAAGCCGAGGCCCAAGCGGCGACACAGAGATGTGTTGCGTTTGAGGGAGCTGTAAAAGACTTTCCCGGGATTGTGTGGGACTGCCACATAGACCGCATCTGTGATGGCCTGACGTTCGATTGCTTGATGAAAAAGAGACAAAGAAACTCCGGTCTTTAACTCGACAATAATCGGATCTTCGCCATCGCGCACTGCCATGACATCGACAGCTCCAATCTCACCTTTGACCTCATAGCCCTGACTTTCCAACAAGCCTTTGACTGGCAAATACAGGTCAGTCTCTTTGATCGTATTCTTTTTTGTCGGCTTTTTACTCATCTTTCCCTGTTACCTGATTTGCTGCAAAACGCAAAAAAGACACAAGAGTATTGGGAGTTAATTTCCTATCGTGTTTGCGTCAGACATGTCTTTTTCCAGCATTGTTTCTATGGGGCTCTAATCGCATTATCGGGCTAACCAGATTTTAGTGGAGCGCAACCCATGAATATTCATTCCAAAAACCCAGATTTTGACGATTCAATGGATTATTTGTCTGATGTTTTGAAGGATGTAAATGAAGCTAAAGGTCTGCCCAATAGGCACTATGTGGACCCTGCTACCTTTGAAGAAGAGAAAAAACATGTTCTCTTTGCAAACTGGTCTGCAATTGGTTTCGGCAAAGATATCCCAGAGCATGGGGACGCGAATCCTGTTGATTTTATTGGTATGCCATTGGTCGCTGTTCGTGACAAAGAAGGCAATATCAATGTGTTTCAGAACACTTGTCGCCACAGGGGTATGATTCTTGTTCAAGAAAAAGGAAAGTTACGCGGAACCTTTCGCTGCCCTTATCATTCGTGGTGCTATTCGCTTGAAGGTAAACTGGTTACTACGCCGCATGTGGGCGGAGCGGGGCATAATACCCATGAAGACATCAAACGTGATGAATTGGGTTTGATAAAAATCCGCTCTTATGTTTGGCGCGATGTAATTTTTGTGAATATTTCCGGTGAAGCACCGGAGTTTGAAACCTATGCTGCAGAGGTAATCGAGCGTTGGAAAGAATACGAGCAGCCAATGACCCATGGGGGGGCGGTCTCATCCTTCAAACTTGACGTGCAAACTAATTGGAAGCTTGCGGTTGAGAACTATTGTGAGAGTTATCATTTGCCTTGGATTCATCCGGGATTAAACTCGTATTCACGGCTAGAAGATCATTATCATATTGAGCAAAAGGGGAAGTTTTCCGGTCAAGGAACGCTGGTTTACAAGCAGCTTAAAGGTTCTGATGGCCATGTTTTTCCTGATTTTGAGAACCTTTCACAGCGTTGGGATGAAGGGGCTGAATATATCGCGCTCTATCCAAATGTGTTGTTTGGCGTTCAGCGCGATCATGCTTTTGCAATCATTCTGGAACCAAAAGCGATTGATCACACGGTGGAACATATCGAGTTGTACTATACGCCAGACGGCGCGACGTCTCCGAACTATGATGCCATGCGGGCAAACAATGCGACACTTTGGAAAGGTGTGTTTGAGGAAGATGTCTTCGTTGTAGAAGGGATGCAAAAGGGGCGTAAAGGCGACTATTTCGATGGCGGTAAATTCTCACCTGCCATGGATGGGCCAACGCATATGTTCCATCATTGGATTGCGACTCAAATTGAAGCAGGCCACGCAGATAAAGATTGAGTGTTGACCCAATGAGTTTTGGAGATCAACTTTTTGCGCTGGAGGCAGCGCTTTTGGCTGCTCATGATCGCGATGATCATGTGGCCTTGGTGTCGTTATATCGCGATGCAGGCGCTCTTAAAGAACTGGCAGGCGATATTGATGCTGCCTGTTTTTATTACACCCATGCCTATGTGTTTGCCCTTGAAACAGGGGATCCTGCGAGCGCAGATTTGTTAGGCAAGCTGGTGCAATACGGACGTGATGCATTTCCCAACAATTGATAATTCCGTCCCCGCCAAATTTGTCGCTCAGGCCGTTGCATAGAAATTATTTTCCAAATTCTTGATTTGTATCAATGCAGGCAGAATTGCATGGACATAACTTGTTTGCATGTTCAAAGGCTGGGCAAATCGGGAGAGTTGTGATGAGCAAAATATCATCAAAAGTTATGACAAAACAGAAAGAACCAACGGAAATTGATAACGCAAAAGCGGTTCATACCTCTATGCAACCCTATCATTTTGGAATGGACTTGTTAGCTTCTTTCCAAACTTACAACGATAAGAACATTGGGTTTATCACAAAGCGAATAGAAGAGAATCTGAAAAGCGCTGGCGCTCTATTAACAACTACGGACCCAGCTTCGATCTTCCAGCAAAGTTCCCATTGGTGGACAACTTTGGGTAAGGATTATCTTGATCATTATGCAGACGGGCTTGAGCTGTCTCATGAAGTCAAGGCAGAGATTGGTCACCTTGTCGAAACGGAAGTTGCGATTTCTAAGGCTAAGCCCCAAGAAATGTTTGACAACTCTCCTGTCTAATTCTCAGCATTCATGGGGTCGTCAGTAGTACATTTGAGAGTTTTGCTTTCAGCGAGACTTTCTATTGTCTTTTACACGGACCGCTTTGCCCATTGAACGTTCAATGCCACCAGGAGCGTTTACAATGACCTTGGTTGATACGCCGACAATATCTTTGATGTGATTGGTCAACAGTTTTGCTGATGCTTCTTTCGAATTTTCGTCGCTGTTGTCCATCGTTGCTTCCACATGCACTGTCATGGCGTCCATACGGCCATCATTGGTCAATTCGATCTGAAAGTGAGGGGCAAGGCTTTTAACCTTCATCAATTGCTCCTCGATTTGGGTGGGGAAAACATTCACGCCTCGCAAAATGATCATATCATCGGAGCGTCCGGTTATTTTTTCCATCCGCCTCATGGAACGCGCAGTTCCAGGCAACAGTCTTGTTAAATCCCGTGTGCGGTATCGAATAATCGGGAAGGCTTCTTTGGTGAGTGATGTGAATACCAGTTCACCCATTTCACCATCTGCGACTGGTTCGCCTGTTTCCGGGTTAATGACTTCAGGAAAGAAATGATCTTCCCAAATATGTAAGCCATCTTTCGTCTCAACACATTCATTGGCAACGCCGGGTCCCATAACTTCTGACAAGCCATAAATATCCACCGCATGCATATCGAAGGTTTGTTCGATCTCTTTGCGCATGGCATTGGTCCAGGGTTCTGCGCCAAATATGCCGACTTCCAAGGGCGTTTTTGCCGGGTCAAAGCCTTGGGCTTTGTATTCGTCAAGAATGGCAAGCATATAAGACGGTGTCACCATGATTGTGGTTGGCCGGAAATCTTCAATAATGGTTACCTGACGGGCTGTCATGCCGCCGGAAATTGGTACCACCGTGCAGCCCAATTTTTCGCCGCCATAGTGAGCGCCCAAACCGCCTGTAAACAGTCCATAGCCATAAGCATTATGGATCATATCACCCGGTTTGGTTCCTGACGCGCGCATGGAACGGGCCATAACCGTTGCCCAAGTGTCAATGTCTTTTGCCGTATAGCCGACAACCGTTGGTTTGCCCGTTGTCCCCGACGATGCATGGACACGGGCCAATTTTTCGCGCGGGACGGCGAACATGCCAAAGGGGTAATTGTCGCGTAAATCCTTTTTCATGGTGAAAGGAAACTTGGCCAGATCGCTCAAGGATTTCAAATCATCAGGATGGACGCCTTCTGCGTCAAACGCGTTTTTGTAGTGTGGGACGTTGTTGTAGGCATGGGCCAAAGACCATTTCAAGCGCTCTAGCTGGAGCGCGGTGATTTCATCGCGCGAGGCTATTTCAATAGGGTCGAGGGATGATTTTAGTGGCGTTAGGTCTTTCATTCGTCTTCCTCAAACAACTGGCCTTTGATGGTGCGGCTCATCCCGCGAAATTCTGCGATTTTAACGCCGTCCTGATTGGCAACGGTGATGTCGTAAATCCCACTTCGTCCTGCCAAGTGTATTTCCTCAGCAGAGGCGGTGAGTTGATCTGCGAGCCTTCCCGGGGCAAGAAAATTGATGGTGCATTGCTGGGCCACGGTCGATTTGTTGTAGGAGTTGCAAGCAAAAGCAAATGCGCTGTCAGCAAGGGTGAATATGAACCCTCCATGGCAGATTTGATGTCCATTAGTGTGTCGTTTTTCGACCTTCATGGTCAGGACTGCTTTGCCCGGCTGGATTGAAACGATTTCCATCCCCATGCCTTGGGAAGCATTATCGTTTTCCCACATAGCATCAGCGCTTTTTTGGGCCCGTTCCTGTTCACTGATTGGCATTGGTTATTTACCCGTGAAACTGGCTGGACGTTTTTCCAAAAAGGCTTGGACGCCTTCTTTGAAATCAGCACTACGGCCTAACTCGCCTTGTGTCTCGGCCTCCAGATCCAATTGTTGATCCAAGCTATTTGTGCTTGCCGCTTGTATAACCTGTTTGGTTTTTCCGATGCCAAGGGTTGCACTGGACGCCAAGGATTTAGCGAGTTTACGAGCTTCATCCATCAATTCATCGGCCGGTGTGCATTGCCAGATGAGGCCCCACTCTTCTGCCTTTTGGGCGCTAAGCGGTTGGGCTGTCATCGCAAGAGCTTTGGCGCGCGCTTCACCTAGCAAGTGGGTGAGCGTGTAAGTGCCGCCAGCATCAGGTATAAGGCCGATCTTGGAGAATGCCTGAATAAATTTTGCATTGTCGGCAGCTAATACGATGTCACAGGCCAATGCCAAGTTCGCTCCAGCACCAGCAGCAACGCCATTGACGGCACATATGATGGGTTTTTCCATAGCCCGCATCATGCGGATGAGCGGATTGTAATTTGTTGAAAGGGTGACTTTCAGATCAACGATTTCTTTCTTGGATGGGTCTCTTTCAGAAAGGTCTTGCCCGGCACAAAAGCCACGACCTGAACCTGTTAGAATGATTGCCCTGATTTGAGGATTGTCCCGCGCATCCTCCATTGCTGCACGTAAGTGCTGGTGCATTTCAACGGTGAATGCGTTCAACTGATCTGGTCTGTTCAGGGTAATTTCCAAAACACCATCGGCCAAAGATGTTAAAAGTGGTTTGCTCATTCTTCCTCCCACAAGCCCGAAACTCCAGCTTTCGTATCGACCAAGTTAAATCAGTTTTCTTGCCAAGGGAAGAATGCTTTACAAAATTTTCAAGCATGTCAATATTTGTAACAAATGAAATTTGATGGGAAATATGGATGCTGGCGCTGCAAAGTTTTATGGTTGGGCACTGGGTTGATCAAACGGATCAGGTTGTTTTGTTACCATGCGCGATAACGGGGGAGACCGTTGCCCGGCTTGGTAAATCATCGCCTGATGCGAATGCCATGCGCAGTTTTGCCAAAGGCTTGGGTGGCCCAGCATTGCGCGCCATGACGTTTCACGACCGCGCTAAGATGTTGAAGGCGCTGGCGCAATATTTATCGGAGCGCAAAGAAGCACTGTATGATCTTTCCTATCATACGGGCGCAACATTGAACGATTCACGCGTGGACATTGATGGCGGTATCGGAACCTTGTTGGCCTATGGTGCCAAAGGTCGGCGGGAAATGCCAGACGATACGATTTATATCGATGGTGAAGTGGAGCAATTATCGCGCAATGGCACTTTTTTGGGACAGCATGTTTGTACCTCGCTGCTGGGAGTGGCGTTGCACATAAATGCTTTCAATTTTCCGGTTTGGGGAATGCTGGAAAAATTGGCGCCCTGTTTGCTGGCTGGCGTTCCGGCTATTGTGAAACCTGCAAGCGCAACGGCCTATCTAACAGAGGCCTGTTTTCGAATGATGATCGAAAGCGGGTTATTGCCGGAAGGCTCGGTGCAACTGATTTGCGGCAGTGTTGGCGACATGCTTGAACATCTCGATTGTCAGGATGTTGTGAGTTTTACAGGATCAGCAGATACGGCGCTCATGCTCCGATCGAATATGCATTTACTGAAAAACTCCGTGAGATTTATTGCTGAGCAAGATAGTTTGAACGCAACGCTGCTTGGCCCCGATATTGGTGTCGATGACCCTGAATTTGGTCTTTTTGTGAAAGAAATCGTTCGGGAAATGACGACCAAGGCCGGCCAAAAATGTACCGCCATCCGCCGAATTATCGTGCCCTCAACAATGCTGGATCAGATTACCGATGTTGTGACCAGTAAGCTTGAGAAAACTATCATTGGTGATCCTCGTCTTGAAGACGTGCGCATGGGCGCGCTTGTTTCCAGGTCGCATCGTGATGACGTGATGGCGAAAACGGCAATGCTTGGTCAAGAAGCCAAGCGCCTTGGCAGCAGGGCTGATCGCATAAATATTGTTGGGGCTGATGTGGACAAAGGCGCGTTCATGGCTCCTGTTCTTTTGCATTGTGAAGATCCAGACGGTGCGAATATTGTTCATAACACTGAAGCATTCGGACCTGTTTCGACGATTATGGCCTATCGGGACTTCGATCATGGGTGTGTTTTGGTCAACAAAGGCGGAGGAAGTCTAGTTGCCTCGCTTGTTACCAATGATGGCTCGATTGCCAGAAAAGCCGTTCAGCAAACCGCTTGCTGGCATGGGCGTATTTATATCAATAATGCCAGTAGCATGAAAGAAGCCACGGGCCATGGAGCGCCTATGCCGCAAATGGTTCATGGGGGACCGGGCAGGGCAGGTGGGGGCGAAGAACTCGGCGGTATTCGCGGCGTTATGCATTATATGCAGCGCACGGCCGTTCAAGGCTCGCCGCATATTCTAACGGCGGTTAGTAATTCCTGGATCAATGGTGCGAAGGAAATTGATAGTAAGACCCATCCCTTTACGCGCAAGTTTGGCGAGTTGGAAATTGGTGAGACCCTCAATACCGACTACCGCCAAGTTACATTGGATGATATTGAGCATTTCGCTGAATTTACCGGCGATACATTCTACGCGCATATGGACGAGGAGGCAGCCAAGGCCAATCCGTTTTTCCCGGGGCGCGTTGCCCATGGTTATTTGCTGCTATCATTTGCGGCGGGTTTGTTTGTACATGGTGATCCGGGTCCTGTATTGGCAAATACAGGCCTGGAAGGTCTTAAATTCTTGAAGCCAGTTTCGCCCGGAGATTCAATTCGTGTCAGGCTCACCGTCAAGAAGAAGACTCGCAGAAATGATGAATATGGTGAGGTTCGTTGGAATGTTATGCTCTATAATCAAGACAATGATCCCGTTGCTGAGTATGAGCTTCGCACCATGAACCAGTATTAGGTGTTTGATGTCTGACGAGAACAAAGTTTTGAATTTTACCAAGGCAAAATCTTTCAAACCTGATCCGGTTGAACTGGCAGCGCAATTGGGAACGCCTGTGCGGCTGAAAACATGGTCATTGATTGTCACATTTTTTGGCGATGCCATTGTGCCGCGGGGTGGCTCTATTTCGGCGCTTTCATTGGGGCAAGTTATCGAGGCAACAGGGTTGGAGGCTGGGGCAATTCGAACAGCGGTTTCCCGTCTTGCCTCAGATGGTTGGATTGAGCGGGAACGTCAGGGACGGGCCAGTTTTTATAGACTGGCTCCCTATCGTGAAAAAGCGTTTCAAAAGGCGGCGGAACTAATTTATGCTCCGCCAAACATGGAAAGTGAAAGCGGAAACTGGGCGCTTGGCGTTTTGCCCAATGACCTTGTTCTCGATCAACAAATTGAAGCACATACAATTTCTCTTCAAAAAGGTTGGCTTCTTTTGGATTTGAATAATATTAAACGCAGCGATTTGCCTTCAGCGTTGATGTTGTTTGAAGGTAACTTTGTTCAAAAACCTTCATGGTTTTTAGAACTGCTTGCGCCGCAGGAACTTGGTGCTTCTATGGAGCGCTTGATAGATGTTTTCGAGCCGGTTCTTGGCGCAATCGAAGATGGTTGGCAGCCTAATTCACTAGAGGCTTTGTCTATTCGTTGTTTGTTGATTCATGAATGGCGCAGGATTGCCTTGCGCTTGCATCATGTGCCCACTGAATTGTTGCCAATTGATTGGCCTGAAAATAAATGCCGGGCATTTACGAGTGCGCTTTATGCCAGACTTTATAATGTCTCGGAAGCTTGGCTGGACAAAGAAGCCTTTTGCCTGAATGGAAAATTACCTGCGGCTGATGCTTCTGCAGCCAACCGTTTTGGTTAGTCCAGAAATGCAAAGGTGCAAGTGGCATGAGCACCGGGCTTTGTGCCGCCTTCGCTGTAAAAATGGACTTCAGTGACTGCCATTCGCTTGCCATTGGATAATGGTCTCACCACGATTTTCACATTCCCTTCAAAAATTGGGCGAAGAAAGCGAATTGAGAAATCGGTTGTGGTGTTGGGCCGAATATTGCCATTGATTAATGCTAGGCCCAATACTGACGCGGTATCTGCAGCTGCTGCCAATGCCTGGCCGCAAACGATTGGCTTTCCTGCATTTTCCGAGTTTACACCTGCTTGGCGAACCAGTTTTTCGCCAGCTGGAAGGATAAAATCACACTGATTTTCAGACACGTCTCCAATTTCAAGACCCAAATCTTGAACCCAAGGCGCAAAAACGTTTTCAAGCAGCAAATGAGCTTCCTGTTTTCCAAAGACGGCAGGCATGACGAATTTCCTTATGTGACATGTTACAAAATTAATATTGTTCAAAATTTTGTAACATGATAGTGTGCAGCATCGTTTATATTACCCGGGAGGCAACGAATGTATAGTCAGGGCCTAATTGGCGCAGATGCCAGCACGGACGAAAATGAGGCTTTTCTTGCCGCGTTTCAAAAACGGATTGATGCTGAAGAGAAAATCGAGCCCAATGATCCTATGCCGGAAGGGTATCGCAAGACCTTAACCCGGCAAATTGGTCAGCATGCGCATTCTGAAATAGTGGGCATGTTGCCAGAGGGTAATTGGATTACACGTGCGCCAAGCCTGCGCAGAAAGGCTGCGCTTTTGGCCAAGGTTCAGGATGAAGGCGGTCACGGTCTTTATCTTTATTCAGCAGCAGAAACGCTTGGCGTTTCCCGCGAGCAGATGACCGAGGAACTGCTTTCAGGCAAAGCTAAATATTCTTCGATCTTCAATTATCCAACGCCTACATGGGCTGATATGGGCGCAATCGGTTGGCTGGTAGATGGCGCTGCTATCATGAACCAAATTCCCCTTTGCCGCTGCTCTTACGGGCCATATGCGCGCGCGATGATCAGGGTCTGCAAGGAAGAAAGTTTTCATCAGCGCCAGGGCTATGAAATCATGATGACCCTTGCCAATGGCAGGCCGGAACAAAAGCAAATGGCCCAGGATGCGCTTAACCGTTGGTGGTGGCCGTCTTTGATGATGTTTGGCCCCCATGACAGCGAGAGCCAGCATGGTGATCAGTCCATGCGTTGGAAAATCAAACGCTTTACCAATGACGAGCTTCGTCAGAAATTCGTTGATGCCACCGTTCCACAAGCCGAGTTCATTGGGCTAAGTCTTCCTGATCCAGATTTGAAATGGAATGCTGAAAAGTTTGATGGCAAGGGTGGCTATGATTTTGGACCGATCGACTGGGATGAATTCTGGCGGGTTGTAAAAGGGCAGGGCCCTATGAATAGAGATCGCATCAAGGCCCGTAAGAAAGCCTGGAATGACGGCGCCTGGGTGCGGGAAGCAGCGCTTGCCCATGCTGCCAAACGTGCAGATCGTCTTGCGGCTTCAAAACAGGCAGCGGAGTAAGAAGATGGCAAAGAACGAAATCCCTCTTTGGGAAGTATTCATCCGCCCTCGTAACGGTCTATCTCATAAGCATTGTGGTTCGTTGCATGCAGCTGACGAGGTGATGGCTCTTCAGGCGGCGCGCGATGTTTATACACGGCGCGGCGAGGGACAGTCGATCTGGGTTGTGCGCTCTTCTGATATCATCGCGTCGGACCCGCAGGACAAAGAAGAATTGTTCGAGCCAACTGCAGACAAAATTTACCGTCATCCGACATTTTATAAAATTCCTGACGATGTTGGGCATATGTAATGGCGGGCGTAGATAACAATCAGCTGTTTAGTGCTGTATTGGCGATTGCGGATGATCATCTTGTGTTGGCCCACCGTTTGTCTGAGTGGTGCGGTCATGCACCCATGCTGGAAGAAGATTTGGCGTTGCCGAACATTGCACTCGATTTGCTTGGGCAAGCGCGGGTTTTATACACCTATGCTGGGGAGCTTGAAGGCAAAGGGCGTGATGAAGACCAGCTTGCATATTTACGCTTAGAAAAAGAATACAAAAATCTTCTGCTTGTTGAACGGGAAAATGGGGACTTTGCCCATACGGTCCTGCGTTTGTTTTTGTTTGCCAGCTTTATGGAATTGTATTGGCAGGAAATGGTCACATCTAAAGATGCAACCCTTGCAGCTGTTGCAGCGAAAGCATTGAAAGAAACCCGCTATCACGTACGCCATTCTGCTGAATGGGTGATCCGATTGGGCGATGGAACAGATGAAAGCGCAGAGCGGATGGCGGATGCCGTTGAAGAGTTGACGCCTTATTGTGCAGAGATGTTTGATGCAGGCGTTGGTGTTTATCCTGCAGTATCAGAGGGAATACTGGTTGATCCTTCGAAACTGGCGGAGCCGTGGCAAGCTGTTGTTTCGAGAGTATTTAAAGAAGCCATGCTTCAAGACGTGTCGATGTTGGACGGCCACCAAAGAGGTGGGCGCAAAGGAGAGCATTCTGAGGCGATGGGCTTTTTATTGGCAGATTTACAATATATGCAGCGGGTCTATCCCGATATGGTCTGGTAAGAGAAATGGCGTATGGCGATGTTTCGATGGATCTGGATGCAATGCGGTTGCAACGTCTGGCCTATGAAGCTGCTGCTAAAGTTCCTGATCCTGAAATCCCTGTTTTGACGGTTGCTGATCTGGGCATCCTAAGAAGCGTTGAGATTGATGTATCGGGAAATGCCGTTGCCAAGATAACGCCGACCTATTCTGGCTGCCCTGCTGTTCTGGCCATTGAACTGGCTGTGGAAGCAGCGCTTCGTGATGCTGGGTTTGAGCCGAAGATCGAGCGCGTTATCTCGCCTGCTTGGACCACAGACTGGATCACGGCTGAAGGGCGGAAAAAGCTTCTTGAATATGGCATTGCCCCACCAGTTAAAGGTGGTAATTCCAAAATGGCCCTGTTTGGGGAAACGGTCGTTGCTTGTCCCCAATGTGGGAGTGAAGAAACAGAACGGGTTTCTGAATTTGGTTCAACGGCCTGCAAAGCGCTTTATCGCTGTATCAATTGCCGCGAACCATTCGACTATTTCAAGTGTATTTAACGAGGGCCAGATGGCGTTGCAATTTTATGATCTGACAATAGCTTCTGTGGAGAGCCAAGGCATTGATGGCATTGCTTTGGGCTTTGATATTCCAAAGGAACTCGAAGGCGTTTTTGCTTTTGTTCCCGGTCAATATTTGACGCTGCGTGCGGATGTAAATGGTGAAGATATTCGGCGCTCCTATTCCATATGTTCGGCTTTGGGAGCGCATGAACGGCGCGTGGGAATTCGTGTTCTTGAAGATGGAAAATTCTCTTCTTATGCTCAAACTTTGAAGCAAGGGGACACGGTATCCGTGATGCCGCCGCAAGGCAGATTTGTGGCTGATATTGGCGGGAAGCATAATTATCTGCTCATTGCAGCTGGTTCCGGGATTACGCCAATTTTATCCATAGCCAAATCGGTTCTTGAGGGCGAAGCTGAAAGTCAAATAACCCTCATTTATGGAAACAAAACAACTGCTTCCATTATGTTTCGCGAAGAGCTGGAAGAATTGAAAGATCAATTCATGCAGCGTCTTTCATTGGTCCATGTGCTTTCGAGAGAGAACCAAGACGTGGATCTTGCCAATGGGCGCATTGGGTTGGATAAATTAAGATTAATGCATGAACGCGGTGTCATCGAACCTAGGACTTATCACGGGATTTATCTTTGCGGGCCGCAGGAAATGATTGAAACCTGCAGTGCTGGCCTTGTCGAAATGGGCGCCGAAAAAGATCACATTCATTTTGAATTGTTCACACCTGCCGATGGCGTAGGACTATCAGTTGAAAAACGTGCGCTAAAGCAAGAGCAGGCAGCAGGTGACATTGAGGTTATAACAATTCTTGACGGTACGAGCCGGACCTTCAAAATGGATGGTAAGACGGCCACGGTCTTGGGGGCTGCTCATGAAGCAGGGGTCGAGTTACCGTTTTCATGTGCTGGCGGAATGTGCTGTACCTGTCGTTGCCATGTTGCAGAAGGAGAAGCGGAGATGGATGTCAATTATTCGCTTGAATCCTGGGAGTTGGATGCAGGCTTCATATTGGCTTGCCAGGCGCGTCCGAAAACATCCAAGTTGGTGCTGGACTTTGATGCAACTTAGTTTGCGTTCTTGGAAAATTTGAATTGGGACTTCTGGTAATATGTCTGGCCTGCCCTCAATAAGATCGACGGAAAATTAGGTTGGTTAGGAGCATCGGGCCAAGCTTGGGGTTCCAAAGCAATGCCGCTATAGGCGCTAAAATTATCGCCGTTTGTTCCGGGAACTGATGTGTCTAAGTGTTTTCCGGCATAGACTTGAAGGCCGGTTTCGCTCGTTGATATCTCCATCTGAATACCGCTCTTAGCGCTTATAATATTTACCGCAGGATGCATTTTTTTATCAAAGGAATTTAGGCAAAAATTGTGATCAAGCTCGGCTGCTATTTGGGGCTCGATAATCTTCAATGTGCGAAAGTCGAAAGGCGTTCCTTCCAAAGATTTTATTTCCCCTGTTGGTATCTGGTTTTCATCAACGGGCAAATAATGATCCGAGAATATTTGCATTTGATGATCAAGGATTGTGCCTGTGCCATTCAAATTGAAATAGCTGTGATGGGCAATGTTGCAGACTGTTGTTTTGGTGCTTGTGGCGGTTACTTCCAATTCCAATACTTGGTCGCTCAGCAATCGATAGGTCGCTGAAATTTCGCAATCGCCGGGAAAGCCTGTTTCAGACTCAAGGTCAGTTGTTTTCAGCGTTACGCTTGTTTGGTCGTAATGAACAATCTGCCAGTTTTTCGAACTAATGCCATGCGCACCGCCATGCAGGGTTTGCTGATTGCGTTCATTTCTGTCTGTTTGGAAAACCTCTTCGCCAATTTGAAACCTTGCTTCTGCGATACGGTTCGCTACCCGTCCCACGAATGGTCCGAAATAGGGATAGTCGAGATAGGGAGTGAATTCTGGAAAGCCCAATACCAAGGAGGCGTCGTGACCATCCAATTGCAAACCCTGAAGGCTTGCGCCGTAGGTAATGATTTTTGCGTGGAGACCATCTTTGGAAAGGGAGATACGTAAGACAGTGCCGCCATCGGACATATTTCCGAAATGTTGGATGATACCGCTCATATGGCAGAAGCATCCACAATTGCAAAGCCTGACGGGAAAATCCGTTCATCACCATATATCAGAGTTCCTTTTACGGTTTTGGAAAAGTCATGGGTCTGATTGCTGTAATTGAACACAAAGTGCTTCCCGTGATTGCTTACGATCCGAAGCCCCTCTGGTAGATCAATGGTTGATAGTTTTGCTTTTTTGCAAAGGCCTTCCAAGACTTCGTCCAGAAGAACCTCATCTGGCCAACCGCAGAGATAAGAGTAGTTTTGTTGTGTAATCAAAGCGGGTTGACCATCATCGCCGGAAAGGCTGACTTTTGCGTCTTTCCCTACCGATGCAAATTCGCGCCAGTACTTAAAGCTGCCTGAACCAACTCGAATTAGACAATCGCTCCTTAGGCTTTCAACACGGGTAATTTTCATGTCCAGCAATGTGTTACCCAAATCTGGCGGCAGCGCATCTGGGATTGAAAAACTAGCGGTCTTTGAACCCGAACGTGGCCCAATCAATACTTGGCCCGTGAATTTGGCAAGGGCTGCTTTCAGTTCATTTTCAAAAGTGAATAGGCCGGGGATTAAAACCAAAGAATATGGGGACAAGTCATCTGTATTTGATGGTAAAAAATCAACGGTCAGCCCCTTTGCTCGAAGCCCTTTGTAGAAGTCGAAAACCAATCGGAAGTAATCGAATTCGCGCCCTTGTGGTTGTGTTTGCCAAGCCCAGCTGGAAGCATAATCAAAGATGATGGCAACTGGCGCATCATCAAGTTTGCCAAAATCTATTTTCTTCATGTCTTCGGCAACCGCGCTTGCTTCGCCATAGCCTTCAGCCTCTTCGCTGTTTGAACGCAGCAAGCCAGAATGCATTTGTTCTTGAGCGAACGGAGCCTGACGCCAGCGGAAATAGCTTACCGTTTCTGCTCCATGGGCAAAGGCTTCAAGGGCCCACAGGCGAACCATTCCATCTCGTGGTGCCGGATTATGAGGAGCCCAATTTACTGGACCGGGCTGTTGTTCCATCACCCACCAGCGGCCATTGGAGGTTGCTCGATATAGATCGTGGTGGAATGCTTGAAAGTCCGGATCGCCAGCCCGTGAATATTCCCGTTTGAAATCTTCTGACCGATCAGAGCGATCTTCCAGAAAACCGAGCGGGTATGAGTCCCAAGAAGATATATCTAGATCAGCGCCAACTTTGAAATGATCAAAGGCAAGGGTTCTGCCCATGAAATTATGTATGATGTCGCGATCTGGAGATAGCTTGCGTAGTATATCGGTTTGCAGTTTGTTGAATTCGGCAACCATGTCCGAGGCAAAGCTGCGATAGTCCATCCAATGGGCTGGATTGGCCTCTGTAACGGTTTGATTTGGCAACATGATTTGTGAAAAGTCATCGATTTCCATAGACCAAAACACATTGCCCCAGGCTCTGTTTAACGCGTCCGGAGATTGATACTTTTGGCCTAACCAGTTTTGAAAGGCAGCTAGATCGACTGGTGAAAATGAGAGCGTTGTGTCGTGACAGTCAAACTCATTGTCTGTTTGCCAAGCAGCGATTCCTGGATGCGAACCAAATTTGTTTGCCAAGGCTGTCACGATGCGCGCGCATTCAACCCGGTAGCCGCCATGGGAAAAGGTGTAGTGTCGCCGAGAGCCAAAGTTACGTATATTACCGTCTTTGTTGACGGGCAACATATCGGGCATTTCGTCGACTAGCCATCTTGGTGGGGTAGCGGTAGGTGTACCCAATACGACTTTCAGACCTGCCTCATGCAAAATGTCGATCGCACGTTTTAGCCAATCAAATTTATAGGTGCCGCGTTTGGGCTCTAGGCGCGACCAGGCGAACTCACCAATACGAACATAGGTAATGCCAAGCTCGACCATCTTGCCTGCATCGTCTTTCCAGTCTTCCTCAGGCCAGTGTTCGGGATAATAGCAAACGCCGAGTGTTTTTGTGATGCTACTGTTATTCATTCGATTATGACTCTGGGTTCTGCTTTACCGCGAACAGGCAATGTAATCAGCAGTGTTTTGCCGCTGTCGCCTTTTGTATCAGCAGGTTTAGGCTTTCCCTGCCAAGCGGAGGTAACCAATAATTGGTCAAGATTTTTTCCAACAAAACAAGGGCAGGTGGGTTGAGTTACCGACACAGGGATTTCTTGGATGATTTCGCCTTGAGGAGAAATCTGGATGAGAGCCGAAGCGCCCCATAGGGCACACCAAAGATTCCCTTCAGCATCTATTACGGCGCCATCCAGTCCACCATTTTTGCCATGATGATCATAAAGCGTTTCGGGTTTGCCTATGGGTTTTGCATTTGATGGATCTATCGCGACCTTCATCAATTTGCCTTTGGTTGTATCGGTAAAATACCCTGTTTTGGCATCGGGTGAGAAACAAATCGCATTGGGTATGGTTATTGCATCAAACAGTTTACTGATCTTGCCTTTGTGATAATGATAAATTGCACCGGCATCGGCCTCGGCGTTTTTACCCATGGTTCCAATCCACAAGGCCCCACTTCCGTGAACACGGCCATCATTAGAACGTGTACTTGAATCGTCGGCCTCCAATGTTGCATGAAGCGTAAGGTCCCCAGATTTTACGTCTCGGATATGCAGTCCGTTTTCAGCGGCGATTAATTGCGTTTCATCATCAATAACTGCCAACATACTTGCCATAAAGGGCAGGGCTGATTGAGACGTTTTCTCCAAGCTGAAATCATGTTCGAACAATTTTTTGGCAACAATATCAAACCACCAGGCTTTATTTTGCAGAGGATCGAAAGTCGGTCCTTCACCCAGTTCGCATTTTGTTTCGTCTATAAATTCGATCCGCATTTTCTAATGACCGAAAACAGCGTCATAGGCTTTAATGACTGCTTTTGCTTTGGCGCGGACTTCATCTGCGGATGCGCCTGGTTTGTATAGACTAGAGCCCAAGCCAAAAGCTGAAATGCCAGCGACTTTATATTCCGCGAAGTCTTTTTCTGACACGCCGCCAACTGCGCCAATGACGATACCAGGAGGAAGCACAGCCATTATCGCTTTGATGCCATTGGCACCTAGGACGCTGGCCGGAAAGAATTTCAATCCTGAAGCGCCAGCACGAACTGCTGCTAAAGCTTCAGTTGGTGTGAATACCCCCGGCATGGTGATTATGTTATTGGCGGCGGCAGCTTTAATGACTTCGGGTTCAACATTCGGGCTGATCATCAAATTGCCGCCCACATCAGCCAACCGAATTACGTCCTCCACTGATAAAACAGTTCCTGCTCCAACGAGACAGTGTTTGGGTGCAAGGCGCACTGTTTTTTCAATGGATGTAAACGGATCTGGCGAATTCAATGGAACTTCAATGGCCTCAAAACCTTCTTCAAGAAGGGCCGTGGCAATGGCTTCAATCTCATCGGGTTTTACGCCGCGCAGAATTGCAACCAATGATCGCGTTAGGTTTGGCCACTTATTTCTTTTCATTTCTAAACACTCACATTTTCGAGGTAGCTTTGCTTCACCACAATATTTTTGCAGCCTGATATAAACCGATGCGGCCAGCATTTTCTGCATCGCAAAAAGTAACTTCTACATTACATTCCTTGAGTGCTGCTGCATATAAGTCGCCCAGAGAGCCGCTTGCCATCAATGTCACATGCGCTGGCTTTCCATGTTTGCTAAATGCTCCAGCCAGTTCCAAGCCGATGAGCGAGCCAGACAAAGCAGCATGCCCTGCTTCTAAGCCAGTAAAGCCGAGAAGATGAGATGAGCGAATAGAGAAAAGCTGTGTGGAGATTTCGTGAGGATTAGAGAGGGCCTTGTTCACATATTTTAAGAAGACTGGGTCCGTCGGGTTTGAAACGCCATGTTCTGAAAGCGATAGCTTTAGAACTGAGTGTTCAGATAACAGCGCGAACAATTCGCCAGTCATAAATGTAGCGAATTGCTGTAATCTTGTGTTTTCGAATGTTACCCATTTCGAATGGGTTCCGGGCATGCAGAAAGTTGTTGTACCAGTCGGAACGATATTGCTTTTGTCAAATAACATCCCGAAAAGCTGGGTTTCTTCGCCACGCATCACATCAGGACTGTTTGCATTATGTTGGGCAATACCCGGCAGAATTCTGATATCTCTTTTTGTGTTAGCAATTTTGACTGAATTTTCGACGATATGAGTAAGCTCAACTGGAGCCTTCAAATAGTTAGCTTCTTTCCAACCGCTGCGTGATCCGGCCATTCCGCAAATGATCACAGGAAGGTCATTGAGGCACTTAAATGAATTGAGATGATCTTCCAGAATTTTGGAAAATCCAATTTTCGCTGAAAACTGCAAACCTTCATCGCTGCTCAGTTTATGAATCACCGCGCCATCTTCGGCTAGTATCCAAAGACGAAAGCGGGAAGTACCCCAATCAACTGCGGCACAAAATGGCTTCATCCTGTCACCACCACGCCGCCATCAATCACTAAAGCCTGTCCTGTCATCATGCGTGACGCTGATGAAGCAAGGAACAAAGTAGGCTCGATCATTGCATCGGGCAGTATAGGCTCTTTCAAACATTGGCGTTCGAGATGCCCTGCCAATGCTTCATCTGTTACCCAAAGGTCTTTTTGGCGCTCTGTGATAACCCAACCCGGCATCAGGGCATTTACCCTGATATTGTCAGGGCCCAGTTCTCTTGCCAGACCCCGGGTCATCCCCGTTATACCAGCCTTTGCAGAAACATAGGCTACATAGCCGCCATTGCCCATCATATAGGAAATCGAAGAATAGTTGATGATCGAACCGCCGCCGTTTTTCTTCATGGCCGGGGCCACTGCTTGCACAGCAAAATAATGATGACGTATGTTCACATTCTGCATGTGGTCCCATTTTTCGGGTGTCATCTCTTCCAGCGTATGGCGATTGTCCCATGCTGCATTATTAACAAGAATATCAATATTACCATTGGTGTCTGCCGCTGCGGAGAGTGTTTTCTTGAGAGCTTCGATATCCGTAACATCACATTTTAGAAACAGGGGCCGATTGCCATATTCTTTTTCTAATCTGTCACACACAGCTGTTGCATCCGAGCGCTGGCAAAAAGTAACCTTTGCGCCCTGTGCGATAAAGCCTTCCGTCAGATATTCTCCAATACCAGAGCCGCCACCGGAGATGAAAACCGATTTGCCTTTGAGGTCGGGAAACTTTGATGTTGCTTCGATCATTTGCTTTCCTAAGAATTTACCACGTCAAACGCGATGGCAAGACCCGTTTGCGCATAGAGGGATGGCAAACCAATGCCAACTGTTTCCAGCACTCTGCCATTAATTTCCATACCGCCACTAAACAAAGGATTGTTAAAACTGCGATTTGCTTTTTTGACTTGTTCCGTCATAGTTTTGCAAGAAACGTGATAGGTTTTTTCCGGGTTTAAGCCAGGAATACGAATGCGCGGTGGAACAGTTGAACGCGGCCTGTCGATCTCAGCCAGAACCAATCTGGCAGCAGTTTGGTCTTGAGAAACACTCAAGGCACCGATCAAATTTTTATCCACCGTCTTGATGCGATGAAACGTGCCTGAGTGCCAGATGTCTCGGTCTTGTTTGTGTCGGGCAACCGCCTGGCGCATGATTTCGACGTCTTTTTTTGACATTTTAGTAAGATCGGCCTCAATGCCCATATGGCCATAACTTGCTACCAGTGCGCGGAAACCTGCATGGAGTCCTCTACCGGATGTGTGGCTCCATGCAGGGCCAATATGAGCGCCCATGACTTCTGGTGGAAAGAAATAAGAGAACCCGTTTTGGATGCGCATGCGCTCTACGGAATCATTTGAATCTGACGTCCAGAATCGATGGGTGCGCTTTAAAATTTCATAATCGATACGACCGCCGCCAGACGCACAACTCTCTATTTCAAGCTTTGGAAAATGCTTCAAAAGCTTGTCCATCAAGGCATAAAGAGCGCCAGTTTGGCGATAAACAGTTGCCTTGCCGCTTGAGTCTCCCGGCAAGACCAAATCACGGTTCATGTCCCATTTCAGATAGGAAATATCATGATCGCCCACCAATTGTAAAAGGCGCTCGAACAGATAGTCGCTTACATTCGGATTGGCGATATCAAGAACTAACTGGTTACGCCCGGTGATTTTCGTATAGCTACCTATGCCTAATGCCCAGTCTGGATGTGCTTTATATAAATCAGAGTTTGGATTGACCATTTCCGGCTCAACCCACAGGCCGAATTCCATGCCTTTTGAGCGCACATAGTCTGCAATCGGCTGCAGACCATTGGGGTATTTTTCTTCATCTGGATACCAATCGCCAAGGCTTGATGTATCGTCGCTTCTGCCTCGAAACCAACCATCGTCCAAGACAAACCGCTCAATGCCAATATCAGCCGCTGCATCGGCAAGGGCGGCTAGACGCTCATGGGTATGGTCAAAATAGATCGCTTCCCACGTGTTTACAGTTACTGGGCGCGGTTTGTCTTTGATTGGAAATTTCAGTATGTGGTTGCGAATATGGGTGTGGAGCTTTTGGGATAGATCGTTCAAGCCACTGGATGAATGGGCTGAATAAAGATAGGGCGAGGCCATGCTTTCACCGGGATTAAGATTTCCTTCTCCCGAAAACAGCAATACGCCCATTTGGATTTGCATATCGCCCGTGGACAATCTCTCGATGATCAAGCGATGATTGCCGCTCCATCCCAAATGAATTGCGAAACAGTCACCGCTTTCTTCGTCGGTGGTAGGCGATAACAATATGCTGCCTGGAAAAGCCTCGTGTGAAGTTCTACCGCGGCGGTTTTCATGTTTGGTTAGACCGACAGAAATTGGTAGACGCTCGACGTCAAACTCAGCGCACCAGCGGCCGAAGAAAGATAGCTGCTCGGAGAATTGTTGTGCTGGCGCAATCACCGGAGCTGCCAGCCATTCAATTGCGATTGGGCTATCAGCAATATTGGTTAGGCGTGAACGGGTCGTCAGTACATCTGAAACCGGATCGAGAACGCATTCTATTTCCAAATCAAGTCCGCGATCAGCATCAAGCAATCCAAATACCACACCATTTGGCACTGTGCTTCGGTGATTAAAGGTAAACTGACCAGCCCAACCCGGGCGGTCGCTGTTTGGGCGGTGGGCAATAAGGCCGGGATGGCCGAGGAAACCACGACCTAACTCAGGGTGCAAACTAATCGGCTGATTCACATCCAATGTTGCTTGCGGCAAGGGTCGGCCATGCATTTTGACGAGCATCTGCAGGTCAATGTCATCGCTCAAACGGTCGCCGTGATAGATGGCTGCAGGCATGCCATCACCCCAAGCAAAAACAATTGTTGTGGCCCGTCCGTCGAGCCGCAAGGTATTAGTCGAATTCATTCAATATTTATCCCTTGGTCGCGCCCAATGTGAGGCCTGCAATGAAATGCTTCTGCATAAGGAAAAACATCAATACTGGAGGAACTGCCGCAAGCAATGAAGCGGCTGATACCAGATGCCATCTACTTACGAATTGGCCATTTAAGGCCTTCATTGCAGCGGTAATTGGTTTTGATGATTCTCCATTTGTCAGCACTGTCGCCCAAAAATAGTCATTCCATATAAACGTAAAAATTAGCACGGCTAGGGCTGCAATAGCTGGGCGCACAAGCGGTAATACCAGATACCAGAAGATCTTGAATTCGCCCACGCCTTCAATGCGCGCCGACTCGATAAGTTCGAATGGCAGTGCTTTGATAAAGTTGCGCATAAACAAAGTGCAAAATCCGGTCTGAAAGGCAGCATGAAACAGCACTAGCCCTGTTACCGTGTTATACAGACCTGTATCAACGGAAAGCTGACGAACAGGAACCATCAGAATCTGAAACGGAACAAAATTACCTGCAATAAAAATAAAGAACAACCAAAGTGATGCTTTAAAGCGATAGATGGCCAATGCATATCCCGCAAGACAGGCCATTGCTATTGACAAAATTACAGTTGGAACTGTGATCTTAATTGAATTCAGAAAATATGTAGCGGCTTCGGATTCGGTAAAAACAGCAGTGTAGTTTTCGAGCATCTGAAAACTGGTTGGCCAACCGAACATGTTTCCTGTGTTGATATCTCCGGCACCACGCACCGATGTCATAAAGATTGCGAGCAGTGGCAATAGCCAGATAAACAAGGCAATTGGCAAAAAGATTTTGTAGGTAGTTTGAACCGCTTCAGACGACTTCTCTATCGGTTTTGGAAACATTAGTGACCATCCTTTTCGTCTTGGTACATGTTCCACAAGAAGTAGCTAATGAACACCAGCATGATTAGGAATAGAACCACCGCAATGGCGGAGCCATATCCCATGCGGAACCCATATTCAGACAATGCTTGTTCAAACATGAAATAAGAAAGAACATTAGATGATCCGTAAGGACCGCCTTGAGTCATGATCGCAATCATATCGAAAGAACGAAGTGCGCCAATAACAGTTACTACAATAGCAAGGAATGTAGCTGGCCAAAGTTGCGGCAAAATTACATAGCGAAGCATCTTCCAACCCTTTGCTCCGTCCAAACGTCCGGCCTCAACCTGATCGGGTGATACATTGTTTAGTCCGGTTAAGTACAAGATCATGCAATAGGCAATCTGAGGCCAAAGACCAGCGAAGATTATACCGTAGGTGACAAAGTTTTCATCCCCCAATATGGATGGCGGCACAGCTCCAAAGAACTCCCAAACCTTACCGACAATACCGAAATTAGGATTGTAAAACCAAGAAAAAATCAAGCCAACAACCACTTGCGAGATAACAAACGGGAAAAAGAAAAGTGACTTATAAAGGCGCATGCCAGTAACGGTTTGATTCAAAAACAGCGCTATGAAAAGCCCTGCAGGCACTGCCAGTAGGTATAGAACTAGCCAAAGCAAATTGTTCCAAAGGGATGTGTAAAATCTGTCATCATCAAGAAGTTCACTGTAGTTTCCTAAGCCGACCCATTCGGCTTCGCCCAATCCATCCCAAGCATAAAATGAAATCCACATAGACTGAAAGATGGGTGCGATTACATAAACGGTAAAAAATAGCATTGCTGGGGCAAGAAATAACCATGGTGCTATTTGCAATCGGTTTTTCTGATACCAAGATTTTGGCTGTCCGCCAGGCGCAGCTTTGCGTGTAGTGGTTTCAGTTTCAGGCAGGGCTGCAGTTGCCATATAAATGCTCCCAGACTTGTGTGCTTAGAAATTATTCATTTCAGCATTTTGAAATTAGACACCATGTTGTTCGCTCACAGGTTTATGTCTGATTTCAGAAGGCGATAAGAACAGGCCGAACAATATGCTCGGCCTGACTTTGTTTAGATTACTTGTAAACGCGCTCTTGAATTTTATCGAGGCGCTCAAGAATAGCATCGAGACGTTCTGGTTTGATCATGAACTCTTGAAAGCCTTCCATGCCTGCTTTAGCCATTTCAGCTGGAGCATCTCGGTCGAAGAATTGCGCCAGCCCCGAAGCTGTTGACACTGTTTCAAAGCCTTGGACAATGAATTTGTCTTCAGTGTTGATCGGTGCTTTTGAGTTCGGTGGAAGCTGGCCGATTGTCTTGTTCCATTCGCCCTGAATTTCAGGTTGGGCGATGAATGCCAAGAACCTACGGGCGTCTTCTTTATTTTTCGCGCCTGATGGGATGAACAATGCATCTGCAGGAGCTTCTTCTGCACGAGCAAGACCAGGAGTGATTTCTGGGAATTGGAAGAAATCGATTTGGTCATCTGTCAGGCCTGCATCTTTGTAAGAAGCGACTGAGAAGTTACCCATTACATACATTGCCGCATCGCCATTGGCGAATGGTGCAATAGCATCCTGCCAAGACATGGTGGCATGGTTATCAACAAAGCCGCCAGCATCCATTAATTCTTTCCAGTTTTCGAAAGTCTTTTTGATGCGTGGGTCTGTATATTTGATTTCGCCAGCTGTCAGCGCGTTGTGAACTTCATAGCCGTTTGTGCGAAGGTTCAAATAGTCGAATACACCAGCAGCTGTCCAAAGGAATTTGGTGCCGATTGTGAAAGGTGTAACGCCGCCTTCTTTAAGTTTCTTGGAAACATCAAGCAACTCAGCCCAGTTTGTTGGCTCAGCAAGGCCCATCTTATCAAAGATGTCTTTGCGGTAATAAACGCCCCATTGGTAGTATGAGTATGGAACACCCCATTGCTTACCATCGCGTGTCATTGTCGGCTTGATGGCTTCAAATGATGTCGAAAGGTTTGGATCAGAAGCCCAAAGGTCAGAGATGTCTTCAAACTGACCTGCATCAACGAATGGCGCCATACGATTGCCAGGATACCAAGCTGTGATATCTGGTGCATCAGCTGACAAGAAGTTACGAATGGCTGTTTTGTGCGCTTCGCGATCATTGATGTTTACTGTTACGTTTACATCTGGGTTAGCGGCTTTAAATGCCTCAACGGCTGCTTCAAATCCGGCTTTTGGAGCCGGGTTTGGATCGTCGAAGTTGATAACCAAGTCGCCGGCAAAGGCAGACGATAGTGTTAGAGCGGCAGCGAATGCGCCGACAATGGTAGTCTTGAACAATGAGTTCATCAGTTTTCCTCCCGTGGAAAAACGGTGTGTTGAAACTAAAGTCAGATAAGCGAATCTGTGTTATCCCACTTGTTCCGTATAATGGAACAGTGTTTGACTATTTAGAATAATCATAGTAAGTTGGTAAAAATGTCAAGGGCCGCGTGATGAATGTTACCGTGAAACAGCTGATTAATGATGATGTGTTGGGAGCAAAGTCTTCCGGCGCGGACAAGGTTGATATCGAGCTTTCATCAAACGACGCTGTCAACAAAGAAGCAAAACAGCATCAAACAGGCACGCTAGGCAAAGCAATGGCTGTGCTGGATATTGTGGCTGGGTCACCTTATCCACCAAGGTTTACAGAAATCTTGAATCAAAGTGACCAACCGCGGGGCACATTGCATCGTCAGTTGTCCAACCTCGTGGAAGAGGGATTGCTAAACCAAAGACGCGATTCGTCATATGAATTGGGCTACAAACTCCTAAAGTTTGCATCGCGGGCCTGGGCTGGCAATGAATTTCGGTCCATCGCAGAGCCACATCTTCAGAGACTTCACGGGTTAACCGGCGAAACGGTTCATTTGGGTGTCTTGCGAGACAATCAAGTGATCTATCTGGACAAAGTTGAGGGTAATCAGGCGGTTCGTATGTATTCCCAGATCGGCAATGCCTCGCCGGTTTATTGTACTGGTGTTGGTAAAGCGGCAATGTCTGCTTTGTCGGAAAAAGAGCTGGAGGCTTGCCTCCAGTCCATAAATTTCAAGAAATTTACAGATCACACCATTCTAACGCGTGATGGGCTGAGAGATGCTGTTGTTGCTGCGCGTATAAGCGGCAACGCTTATGATCTTGAAGAACATGAGAACGGGATACGCTGTGTTGCTGCACCGGTGTATTCAGAGGACAGGAAATTTGTGGCGGGCATTTCTGTGACAGGGCCAGCCTATCGGGTGACAATGGAAACACTAGAAAGCTGGGCGCGAATGGTTCGTGATGCGGCTCATAATATTATGGATGATATGGGTGCACGGCTCGGACCTCGAGCCTAACCTTAAAACTGGGAGTAAACATGGCTGGGCTTCAACTTGAAAAAGTAAAAAAATCGTTTGGCAAAGTTGACGTTATTCATGGCGTTGATTTGAAAATTGAAAATGGTGAGTTTGTTGTTTTTGTTGGCCCCTCTGGCTGCGGAAAATCTACCTTGCTGCGTTTGATTGCCGGACTTGAGGACACGACTTCAGGTATCATCAATATTGGCGGAAACGATGTTACCCATGTCGAACCCTCGGACCGGGGTATCGCCATGGTGTTTCAATCCTATGCGCTTTATCCGCATATGAGTGTGTATGAGAATATGGCATTTGGATTGAAAATGAATGGCCATCCGCAAACCGAAATCGATAGGCGTGTTAAAAAGGCTGCAGATATTCTTGAGCTTGGAGAATTGCTCGACCGAAAGCCCAAGGCAATGTCTGGTGGTCAAAGGCAACGTGTTGCCATTGGTCGGTCTATTGTTCGTGAGCCAGAAGTGTTTTTGTTTGATGAGCCATTGTCTAACCTAGATGCTGAGTTGCGGGTGCAAATGCGCTTGGAGATTGCCAAGTTGCACAAAGAACTCGGTGCGACCATGGTCTATGTGACCCATGACCAAGTGGAAGCAATGACCTTGGCTGACAAAATTGTTGTGCTTCGTGCTGGATTGGTTGAGCAATTTGGTGCTCCGATGGACCTCTACCATGATCCAGATAATGTGTTCGTTGGCGGCTTTATTGGTTCGCCTGGAATGAATTTTCTTGATGGAACAGTGGTTAGCACAAAAGGTAAGACAACTACTGTTTCTCTTGACGGGTTTGGTGGGACAAAAGTTGCGATTACCCTCAAAGAAACAGCACCTGCTAAAGGATCTAAAGTTCTGGTCGGAGTTCGACCTGAGCATTTCTCCGAGAACAGCAAAACCAAATTGAAAACTGTCATCGAAGTCATCGAGAATCTCGGTGGTGTGTCATATGGCTATTCTAACTCGTCTTCGGAAACACCTTTGACCATTCAACTTGAAGAGGGCCATAAAGCAAAAACCGGCAGTGCATATAGTGCTGGGATTGATGCTTCTCGCATTTATCTATTTGACGCAAAAACTGAACAGCGTTTGCGATAGCTCTGGGTGTTTTAGAATTGCCGCTAAAATGTTTTTTGGTGGTATTTTTGTCACCTGCGATCTAATGAAAGCCAACTGATGTATTGTCGCCGCAAAGGTGGCTAAACCCTTTTTGGAGTTACTGTATGGCTTGGAATCTGGTGGGGGATATTGGTGGTACCAATATGCGGTTGGCAGCCGAAGAAGATGGCAAAATCATTCGTCAGCAAACGTTGCCAACAGTTGGCGACGTTTCCATTGCAGATGCACTGGCTGAATTTTGCCGTTCGTCTGGTCAAAGCCCCATAAATATTGCGATCGCAGCGGCAGGTATTGTTGATCAAGGAAAAGTGGTGCTTACAAATACGGGCACTGTTATCACTGAGGCTAAGATCGCTGCTGCTTGTGGCACTCCAAAATCCACTATTTTGAATGACTTTGAAGCAGCGGCATGGTCGCTTGCCAATGTTGATGGTGATGATCTTACGTGTCTTCAGGGTAATAAGATATTGTTAGAAAAACCGCGTGTAATCATCGGCCCTGGTACAGGTCTTGGCGTTGGTGCTTTGGTTTATCGTGGGACAGACCCTGTCGTGGTGCAAGGTGAGGGCGGGCATGTTCGTTTATCGCCTGATACCCATGAGGAACTAGCCATTTTCAAAGCACTCGGTGAATTATGGCCCGTTGTAAGAATGGGCGAGGGGCAGGCGGTTGAAGCAGAAGCTGTGTTGAGTGGAACGGGCCTTCCATATTTTTACAAAGCAATTGCCAATGTGCTGGGCATGCATGTTGAGCCTAAGAAATCTGGCGATATTTTTGAAAGTGCCAAGGCTAAAAGCGATAGTGTTGCAGAAAAAGCGGTAACCTATTTCACCAAATATTTGGGAGAAATCGCGGGTGATATGGGCGTCACATTCTCTGCCAAAGGCGGTGTTTTCCTGACAGGCGGTGTGATTGCATCAAATAAATGGATATTTGATTCACCTGTCTTTCTAAACGCGTTCAACAGTGGTGGCAGACATTCAGCTTTTCGTAAAACTTTGCCGATTTTCATCAACAATAATTCGAACTTTGGACTGAACGGCGCAACTAATTATTTGCGGTTTACTGTCTAAGTAAAATCGTCATTTAGGCAAATCATCTTCCATATAAACCTGGATGATCTCTTCGAAACTTTTTTCAGCTTCAAAGCCAAGGCTTGTGGCTAATTGAGGATCGAAATCGCGCGGCCAGTTTTTGACAATTGCATTGATGGTTTCATCGGGTGCCGGCTTGATGAGTTTTACAACATCCTCTCCGGCAATCTTTCTAAGAGCTTCTATTTGTTCAGCCACTGTGCAGGAAACGCCGGGTAAATTCAGGCTTCTGCGTCCGCCAAGGGGCGCCAAGTCGATATTGGCTGCATGGGCAAGAAATCCAGCTGCAGAGCGCGGAGAGGCATGCCAATGGCGAACACTATCTGAGACTGGCAAGATAGCCTCTTGCCCATTTAATGGTTCTCGAATGATACCAGAGAAAAACGATGAGGCTGCCAGATTGGCTTTGCCAGGTCGCACACATATTGTAGGCAAGCGAATAGACAGGCCCTCAATCATGCCTTTTCTTGAATAGTCTGCCACCAGTAGTTCGGTCATGGCCTTTTGTGCGCCATAAGAAGTCATGGGCGCACACAGAAAATCATCGCCAATTTTGTCCGGAAAAGGAGGGCCGAACACTGCAATTGAAGAGGTGAAAATCAGTTTTGGGACATAGGAGCCAGCGCTTGCTTCATGCTCGGCGCGTAACGCTTCGAGAAGATACCAAGAGCCGCGGGCATTAATGTCCCAGCCCTTTTCAAAGTTCTTTTCAGCATCGCCAGAAACAATTGCAGCTAGATGAAAAATGAGATCCGGCTTAAGAGCTGCAAGTGTTTGAGACTGTGAAGCATCGGCCAGGCTGCCTGTCATTGTTTTAATAGCAAAAGCCGCACCTGGTTTTTGAGCGCTAACAACATCATACAATATTAGCTCGTTTATTTTGCCAGTCCAACTTGCATCACCAGCAAGCCTGTTTGCGAGTTTTTGGCCAACCATGCCAGCACCGCCGATAATTAAAACTCGCATCACTCTCTCCCAATTCTTTGATCAATTGTCGAAAACTTTTAACGCTGCTAACGGAAATATCAATGAGATTTTCGCAAGTTAAAAACATCCCGCACTCATCGATAATTCTGCCTAGAAAGACGATCCTGGTTCTTTCAAGAATGCGATCTCTTCTGGTGTTGATGACCTACCAAGAACCTCGTTGCGATGGGGATAGCGCCCAAACTTTACAATGATATCACGATGCTTGACTGCATAATCATAGGCCATTTCTGGAGCATGTTCTTTAAACAATGGAAGAGATGCATCCTGGATTTCTATCTCTTCACTATGCATCATCGGCATTAACAGGAAATATCTATGATCAATCTCGTTGCGATCCAAATAGCCATTTTCAATCGCAGCTAGCGTCAACTTCAATGCAAATGGGTCGCCTGCAAAAGCTTTCGGGCTATCTCGAAATAAATTCCGAGTGAATTGGTCCAGTGTGATGATCAGAGCCAATGCACCATCATCGTCATTCGCCCACTCATTGAGTTTTCCTGACAATGCAGCCTCAACAGTTTCGCCAAACCGATTGCGGATCGTTTCGTCGAAATCGTCGTCTTTCTTGAACCATTGTTCTTTGGTTGTTTCTTTAAACCAGAAATCCAAAACATCTTGCTTGTCCATCGGGTGGCCTTTTCGTGTCTATTGTTCGAAGTGATAATGTCACGGACTCTCAGTAAGCTCAATTGCATAACATAAGTCTGACGAAACCCTTGGGATATCCTCCATTTGTGCCTTGCACTTGTAACCGATCAATGGCTCCTTAGGAGCAATTAATTAATACTGGAAAGTGGTTGGCATAATGAATTCTGACATTGGATTGATTGGACTTGGGACAATGGGCGGGAATTTGGCCCTTAATATTGCCGATAATGGGTTTTCCATTGCTGTGTTTAACCGCACAGTTGAAACAACGCGAAAATTTCATGAAAATGCCGGAAGACTGGCTGATCGCGTGACGCCCTGTGAAAGCTTGGCGGAATTTGTTGCAAAGATCGCAAAACCGCGCGCCGTCATCTTGATGGTTCTTGCGGGGCCCATTGTTGATCAGCAGATCGAAGCACTTAAGCCTTATCTGGAATCCGGTGATCTTATTATCGATGCAGGAAATGCCAATTACCAGGATACGAATCGCCGTGCCAAGGAGGCTGAGGCTCAAGACTATGAGTTTTTGGGAATTGGCGTATCGGGTGGTGAAGAAGGTGCACGATTTGGGCCTTCTATTATGGGCGGGGGCAAAAAAGCTGGATGGGAACAGGTAGAAAAAGTTCTTACAGCAATCGCAGCTGATTATGAGGGCACTGCATGCGCGACCTGGATGGGGGAAGGGGGAGCTGGGCACTTTGTGAAAATGGTACATAACGGCATCGAATATGCCGATATGCAGATGATTGCTGAAGTCTATGGCATTATGCGCGATGGTCTTGGCATGGCGGCGATGGACATTTCTAAGACATTCTCCAAATGGAACGAGGGTCCACTTCAATCATATTTGGTCGAGATTTCCGCAGACGTTTCAAAAGTGGTTGATGAGAAAACCAACACACCTATCCTTGATGTTATCTTGGACAAAGCCGGACAAAAAGGAACCGGACGCTGGACTGCAATTGAAGCACTGCATCTTGCCTCGCCCGTAACAGCGATTGATGCGGCGGTCGCTGCCCGTAATATGTCGTCCCGTCTTGAGGAGCGCAAAATTGGCGAAGCGATATTTGGCGCTGCTCCTGAAGCCTTGGAAGCCAACAGGTTAACGTTGGAAGATTTGGAGCAAGCATTGCTCGCAGGAAAAATTGCATCTTATGCACAAGGCTTTGCGATGTTGGAGGCAGCTTCAAACGAATACAAATCGGCGCTGCCAATGCCTGAAATCGCCAAGGTCTGGCGGGAAGGCTGCATCATTCGCTCGGCTATGTTGAATGATATGGCCGATGCGCTTTTGAACAAACCCAATACGAATTTGATGTTCTCGCCTCATTTTGCAAAACTTATGAAGGATACACATTTTGCTTTGCGCAAGGTTGCTGCAGAAGCAGCATTGTCTGGCAATCCAGCGCCTGCGCTGTCAGCCAGTCTTTCTTATTTCGATATGATGCGAACAGGGCGTTCAACCGCCAATATGATCCAGGCGCAACGAGACTTTTTTGGCGCTCATTCGTTTGAACGAATTGGCGAAACGGGAAGTCATCATGGTCCTTGGAATGGCGTTGGTGAATAACACTGCTTTCTTTGTTTTGCCAATTGTGAGAATCTAAATGACCGAAAAGCCTGTGCTTTGGATTACGCGTAAAATTACGCCAGCTGGCTTTGCCCGGGCTGAGCGTGATTATCAAACGATCATTAATTCGCAGGATATACCGCCAACGGGCGATGAGCTGATTGCCATGAGCGGTAAAGTTGATGCAATTTTGTGTTGTCCCTCAGAGAAGTTTTCCGCTGAGGTCGCCGCGAAACTAGACCCGCGTTTGAAAATCATTGCCAATCACTCTGTGGGCGTGGATCATTGTGATGTGCCCGCTCTCAAAGCAAAAGGCATTGCGGTTACCAATACGCCAGATGTGCTTTCTGATGCGACCGCAGAAATTGCGCTTTTGTTAATGCTTGGAGCTGCGAGACGCGCGGTGGAAGGTGATAGGATTGTGCGCAACGGCCAATGGGATCATTGGAACATGGCGTTCATGATTGGCAAACAAGTCAGTGGCTCGCGCATTGGTATCGTCGGTATGGGGCGTATTGGTCAAACCATGGCAGATTTTGCCCGTGGTTTAGGCATGGAAGTCCACTATCACAACCGATCGCGTCTTTCGCCGGATAAGGAAAAAGCGGCTCATTTCCACGAGACGCTGGAAAGCCTTCTTCAGGTTTCAGACTTTTTATCTTTGCATTGTCCGGCAACGTCTGAAACCACCGGCATGATGAACACGGAACGCTTTGCCCTAATGCCAAAGGGCAGCGTTTTTGTGAATACAGCGCGTGGCGCTTTGGTCAACGAAAAGGCATTGTTAGATGCGCTAGCGAGCGGTCATCTTTTTGCAGTGGGACTTGATTGTTTTGAAACAGAACCGGAGGGAAATCCTGGCTTTGCAACCCATGAAAATATCTTCATGCTGCCGCATATTGGAAGTGCAACAGTTCGAACCAGAGATGCCATGGGCTATCGTGCGCTTGACAATTTGGATGCCTTTTTTGCTGGAAAGACGCCGCGCGACTTACTTTAAAAAATCGCGCGGAAGCTTTTATAACTTCACACGACTTATTTTACGCCGGGTGTTCCGTCGAACTTCTTTTCCATGTCTCCCCAACAATCGATGTAATCATCTTGAAGGGGAGCCTCATTGGCTGCAAATGCCGTTAGATGCTGAGGGAAACGGGTCTCGAACATGAAAGACATTGTGTTGTCGAGTTTCTCTGCCTTCAAGTCTGCATTGGAAGCGCCTTCGAAGGCATTTCTATCAGGACCGTGGGGAAGCATCATATTGTGAAGCGACAAGCCACCTGGAATAAATCCTTTCGGCTTTGCATCATAAACACCGTAAATATTGCCCATCAATTCGGACATCACGTTTTTATGATACCATGGCGGGCGGAATGTGTTTTCTGCGACCATCCAGCGCTCACGGAATAATACGAAGTCGATATTAGCGGTTCCCTCAACACCAGAAGGTGCCGTTAAAACTGTAAAAATCGAAGGATCAGGATGATCAAATAAGATGGATCCCACGGGGCAATAAGTCCTTAGATCATATTTTACCGGCGCATAATTGCCGTGCCAAGCAACGACATCTAATGGGCTATGACCGATCTTTGTCTCATGAAACTGTCCGCACCATTTAACCGTAACGGTGGATGGCGCTTCGTGATCCTCATATGCGGCAACAGGAGTTTTGAAATCGCGGCGGTTTGCCATGCAGTTAGCACCAATAGGGCCACGGCCGGGCAAATCAAACTTCTGGCCATAATTCTCACAAACAAAGCCGCGGGCAGGGCCTTCCATGACTTCCACACGATAGACCAAACCGCGGGGGAGGATGGCGATTTCTTGTGGAGCAAGATCAATGATGCCCAATTCGGTGCAAAACCTCAGATGGCCTTCCTGGGGTACGACCAATAACTCGCTGTCTGCTGAATAGAAATATGCGTCCTTCATGGATTCAGTCACCAGATAAACATGGCTGGCCATGCCCACCTGGGTGTTCACATCACCAGCAGTTGTTATGGTTCGCATGCCGGTAATCCAGGTCAGCGGCTCATCTGAATGGGGAATAGGGTCCCAACGATATTGCCCTAGGCTGATGACATCAGGGTCGATATGGGGCGCAGATTTCCAATAGGGAATGTCGATCTTTTTAAAGCGATGGGTGTGTTTGACGGACGGCCGAATGCGATAGCACCATGTTCGCTCATTTTGATGGCTAGGCGCGGTGAAAGCAGTTCCAGATAATTGCTCGCCGTAGAGACCATAATTACATTTTTGGGGACTGTTCATCCCTTGAGGCAAGGCGCCGGGCAGCGCCTCAGTTTCAAAGTCATTTCCAAAGCCCGGCATATAGCCTTCGTGGGTTCCCGTATTTTGAGCCGCAACGGTCATATTGCTGGATGAGGTATGCTTGTTCATTTCGAGCCTCCTGTAATGGGTATGGTTTAATAGTTGAAAATGTAACTAACAATACGTTATTGATTATGGATGGAAAAAAGCGCTGATTTTGATTTGAAGGATTTCCTTCCCTATTTACTGAATTTGGCAGCTGAAGAAGCAAGTCTTGAGTTTCAGGTTCATTACAAGCAACGCTACGGGATGTTGCGCACCGAATGGCGTGTCTTGTTTCACTTGGGTCGGTATGGTGAGATGACCGCGCGAGAGATTTGCGACCGATCCCGGATGCATAAAACGAAGATCAGCAGAGCGATTGCAAAACTGGAAAAGCGTCGTTTTATAAAGCGTAGTGAAGTTGAGAGCGATAGAAGGCATTCAATGGTGATGATCACCCAACGTGGTTTGTCTGCGTTCAAAGATCTGGTTGATGTGGCGCAGGATTTTGACAAGAGATTGGTTGCCGAGTTTTCTGATAAAGAAGAAAAGATATTGCGCTCAGCTCTCGCAAAACTCGCTAAATTAAAGTGAGAATTAACTTCACAGCGCTGATTGGTTCATCGCAATGAAATATCTGGCGCGCTGGAATTATTAAGGACAGTTTGCGCGTTGGGTATATCATTTGATAGCGCCCGCTGTTCTGCTTGTTCTTGTGTGTGACCATTGTCGAGCCATCGCTGGACTAGTCTTTGCCTGAGTGTTTCGATACCAGGATTGATTGAAACTGTTAGGTCAAAGTAATTCTTTAGTTGAGACCAAGGTTCGGTTTTCAAAAGCAGGTAATTGCCTTCGATTATCAATATGTGGTCTTCTGTAGTTACTTGATCTTGATTGGGCGCAACGTTGTCCGTTTCGCGGTTGAAATGGGGGATTGAAACGGATCTTTCGTTGTCCTTCAGCTTTTTCACCAAATTAACAAACCCTTCGGCGTCAAAGGTATCTGGCGCGCCTTTTTTATCCCGCAAGCCGATTTCATCCAGCTTGGTATTATCCAAATGAAAGCCATCCATCGGGATAATTTTTGCAGACAAACCTGAATTGTTTAGTTGATGGCATACTGCCTCTGCCAAGGTAGACTTGCCAGCACCTGGCGGCCCGGAAATCGCGATGAGAACTCTCTTCTTGGTAGAAGATAGAGAAATTATTTTTTTGATCAGATATTTTGTGTTCAAGCTTTAGCTCCCATATATGACTTTAGCTCGTGCCTGTCCGATAGCAAATAGGCAGATCACAGTGGAGGTAAATTTCAAGTAGTCGCAGCTACCGTGACGAATCCATTATAATGTGAGATTTGAAAAGTCTTTTGAATATTTCATTTTGGGATCGGCTGACTTGATTGCCAGAGCTTTTCCAGTTTTAAAGATAATTAATTATCGGGGCGGCGGCGTTTGGCAGGCCCATATGATATGGCTTTTTGCGCTGGAAAATGTTTTGTCCAAGCTGGTTACATTATTTTATCGGGCACAGAGCCGCGCTATTTATTTTAGGGGAAACAGAAATGGCAAAAGTTGCATTTATTGGTCTTGGCGTAATGGGTTATCCAATGGCTGGACACATCTCGAAAGCTGGTCATGAGGTTACGGTTTTTAATCGTACTGGTGCAAAAGCGAAAAAATGGGCGAAGACGCACAAGGGTAAATCTGCTGCGACGCCAGCTGCTGCTGCCAAAGGCGCTGATTTCGTATTTTGCTGTGTGGGAAATGATGACGATCTTCGCTCGGTTACCATTGGTAAAAATGGTGCATTTGAAACCATGGCGAAAGGATCAATTTTTATCGACAACACAACGGCGTCTGCTGACGTTGCTCGTGAGCTTGGTAAAGCTGCTAAAAAGGGAGGCTTCGGCTTTCTCGATGCGCCAGTGTCCGGCGGTCAAGCAGGCGCTGAAAATGGCGTTCTGACCGTTATGGTGGGCGGCAGTAAAACTGTTTTTAGTAAAGCGCGGCCTGTTATCGATTGTTATGCGCGCATGGTTGGTTTGATGGGGCCTATTGGTGCAGGCCAGCTGACAAAAATGGTCAACCAGATTTGTATCGCTGGGCTGGTTCAAGGACTTTCTGAAGGCATTCATTTTGCTCAAAAAGCCGGATTGGATGTAGAAGCCGTCATTGATGTTATTTCCAAGGGTGCGGCTGGATCATGGCAGATGGAAAATCGTCACAAGACCATGAATGCGGGCAAATATGATCATGGTTTTGCCGTCGACTGGATGCGCAAAGACTTGGCAATTTGTCTGGATGAAGCTGAGTATAATGGTTCCAGTTTGCCGAACACTGCCCTGATCGACCAATATTATGGTGATGTCCAAAAGATGGGCGGCAATCGCTGGGATACGTCTTCGCTGCTTGCCAGGCTAAACAAACTAAGCGGCAAATAGAGTATTGAATTTGGAATGCTTATTTTTTTTGCAAACAATCTTTAGATAAAAACAAAGATTGGCTGTGGACGCAGTCAGTAGCGAACCAGTCTCTGGCAAGATTTCCCTGTTTATCAGGGAATTTGCAGGGAATTTTTGCGTTTTTGGCCCTTTTTGGCGATTTCCGTCCCTTTAAACTATTGAATTCACTGCGAAAAATATACGATTTCCCTGCAAATCGGAGCAGGGAATTTTTTAAACCGAGCAGGGAAAGTTATCAGCTCAGCAGGGAAATATTGTAAACGTCCATTGAGCACACGGTTGTCATGGTTAGAGTTTTTGCGATGTTCCAGTCTTCATCGTTTTGAAGTAGGAGGAGATCGACATGTCACAAGAATTTTACGGTCGGACTCGTTATTGTGAGGTGTTTTGGCGGCGCCATTATGAAGCCTGGAAGCGTAACAACTTGAATTAACGGAAAATATTGCCAAGCCAACGATCTACCACTGAAGGCATGTGGTAACTGGCGGGTGCATTTCAAGGCCGAGCCTACGACGCCCCTGCGCAAACGGCTCTATTGCTGCGGTGGTGCAAGTCACACAGCCTAAGTCACACGCTCGATCACATCTTAAATCATATGATTTATCCTTCTTCACAATTAATCCAAGAGTTGCGAATATTGCCGCTTGTATTGCCGCCGCGTGCGGGAAATCGCCGCCACTTCAGTGATGTGGAACGCGTCCATATGGGTGTTAGACTGAACCTTCGATATCTGACGTTATCGAGCGTTCGAAATGGGCGTTTAATTGAAATGTCCCGTATGTAACGAGATGTCTAAAATATTAAAGCAAGCAATTGACTTGTAAGTATCCTCCCATTGGGAATTAAGGAATTGTTAACCTAATTTGTTAATGAATGGGTGTCTGTAGATTCGGGGTGGAAAATGAAAATTTCAATTAAGATGATCGGCTTTTTGGTCGCAACTTCAGTAACTCTGGGGTTTTTACTTCCGACTAATGAGGCTCTTGCTCAAGACGTCTATAGTGGTTGCTCGTGCGTAACGGCGCCTGGTTTTAATCCTGATGCTATTGGACAGATTGTCTTTTCCAATGGCGAAGTGCTTGTTGATAATGTTCGTGCGGCTTCGGGGCAAACATTGGCAGCGAACTCAGAAATTATTGTGGGAAACGGATCTGCTACTTATAATATAGGAGTTGGCTGTTCTAATGCAGTAGGCGCAAATACCATTGTATCAGTCTCTCAGCCTGCTGGACCAGGTGCTGATTTGTGCGTGAGAGTTTCAACTATGGAAATGATTTCAGCACCTATGCAGACTAGGGGTTCAAAGTTTGGTGGGCTTATTTTTCTAGGTGGAATAGGGGGCGCTGGTTTGTTGGTTTCCGCTTTAGTTGATGATAGCGGTGGAAATAAACGTCCGCCTGCCAGCAACTAAGCGTAAATAATTTCTGTCGTTTCTTTTTGATGTTTTCGCCAAGTCTGAATTTGGCGATAAGACTTGGGCACTTGTCCAAACGTGTGAATAGTGAGAAGTGGCGAATATATTTGTTCGGGAGCAAATGAAAAGGTGTGGCGAAACCTTGGTGCTCTGAGCTTAACGTGGCAGTTATTTCCATTTTTAACGTAATTGTTCAGGAATTAACGCCGAACACGGATGGCTAAGGCAGCGTAGATCACAATTTCCTTTTTCTTGTTGGTTGTATGTTAAAAATTCGGGTCGTTTTAGCTGGCGCCTAAAATTTGCCTGAATCAGGTTTATGATGTTATGCGTAAGAATAAACTTGGCGCAACGCGCGGAGCGTGTTTTTACGCACTAAAACAAGTTAGAATAGAACCGGCGCTCAGCATCTTTGTACTATATTTTGATGTATGTGTTGTTAAAATACAACTTTTATGATTTTTAATCGGTCTCTATAAGTTTAAATTGCTGTAGCTGTCCACTCGTGACTTGACTCTGAAAACGCATTAGAGGAAGAGGTAAGTGGGAAGTTTGTAGTGCGAAGCAGTTTTAGGTAAGGGCTGTACGATGAAGGTATTTGGTAAAGAATTTGGTTTGGTTGCTTCGGCGCTAGTCATGGGCCTGTCGTCCTATTCGACTGGAGCCTATGCTCAGGACGCCTACAGTGGCTGTACCTGCATTTCTGCGCCTGTTTCTTATTCTGGTGGCGTTGGACAGATTGTGCTTTCAAATGGTGATGTGCTTGTTAACAATGCAGGCGCTTCTTCTGGTCAAGTTTTGGCATCGCCGTCTGAGATCATCGTCGGTGAAGGGTCCGCTAGTTATAACATAGGAGCTGGCTGCTCCAATGCTGTCGGGGCTAACACAATTGTTTCAATCTCTCAGCCTGCTGGTCCTGGTTCTGATCTGTGTGTAAGGGTTTCATCCATTGACCCAGTCTCCCCTGCATTGCAGGGTGGTGGTGTAAATCCGATAGCTGGACTTATTACGATCGGTGTTGGAGCGGTGGGAGTTGCAATAACGCCATTCGGCAGTGATCCTAAGGGCCGCCCTCCGGCTAGCAACTAATTCGAGATTTGCCCTAATTTTGATCCGATAGGCTGCTTTATCGTACCGATAGGGAGTGCATTTTCGGGGTATTGGGGCGTAATGATTGATCTTCATAGCCATATTTTACACGGTATAGATGATGGGGCTGTGGACATGGACATGTCCGTGGCCATGGCAAAATTAGCCGTCGCCGATGGAACTCGTGTCCTCGCCTGCACATCGCATTTCATGCCAGGGGTCTATGACAATACAATTGATATTCTCAATCATGCTGTCGCTGAATTGACAGACGTTTTGGCAGAGCAGCAAATTCCTCTTAAATTGGTTGTTGGCGGAGATTTACATATCGCTGCAGAGCTGGAAGCTCAATTAAATCGTCAGGCAGTTCCAACAATTGCCAATTCGAGGTACTTTTTGTTTGAGCCACCCCATCATGTTGCGCCTCCGAATCTAGCCAAATATTGTGAGCGTTTGTTGGGTGCAGGGTTCATTCCAATTTTAACGCACCCTGAGCGATTAACGTGGATTGAAAATCATTACGATTTAATTTGCGAGCTTGATGAAATTGGCGTGCCTCTGCAGCTTACGGCAAAATCGGTAACTGGTGCATTTGGAAAAAGGCCCAAATATTGGTCTGATAGAATGCTCGAGGAAGGCAGGGTAGATTTTATTGCAAGTGATGCACATAACATCTCTTCTCGTCCGCCTGGCCTATCTAAAGCATATGAATGTGTAGAAAAGCGCTTGGGAAGTGAAGCAGCTTGCAAGATGGTCGATACTAATCCATCGCTTGTTTTACAAGATAAACCATTGGTCGCAAAATCGCCAAGAACGAAAACTACGATAAGACAAAATAAAGGTAAAAAGTTTTGGTCTTTTTTGAATAAGTCAAATTAACCAACTGTATGTGAATTAACAGTATCATTAAAATTCAAGAAATTATACGACGCGGAAGAATTGCGACGTGCTAAACAAGTCTGGCCGCTGAGTAACTAGAATAACGGTCTTTTACACAACGAGATATCATAGGGGTAAACTGGACATGAGAGATTATCTCCGCAACATCTGTGTTGCGTTCGTGTGTTCTTACGGCCTATTTATGACTGGCTGTACGAGTTCTTCCAGTTCACCAGATTTAGCGGCAGGTATTTCAACGTCTTCTAGCAAAGAAGCTGGAGACCTGCGAGTTGTCGAAGTTCTGCCTCCTCCAGCGAACACGAATAACGGAACGGATGTTCTTATTTCTGAAAACGATCTTTTGGAAGTCGATGTGTTTCAGGTTGATGAATTGGACAAAGAGGTTCGTGTTGATCCAAGTGGGAAGATATCGCTTGCTTTGATTGGGCCTGTTAATGCGGCGGGCAAAACAATTCAACAACTCGAAAAAGAAATTGAACGTCAATATGGCGTCAAGTATTTGCAGAATCCCGAAGTATCCGTGTTTATGAAAGAATCTGCAGGTCAACGCATAACAATGGATGGCGCATTTGTTAAACCAGGTATTTATGCTTCCAGCAGCAACACCACCCTTTTGCAGGCTGTTGCGCTGGCTGGAGGTTTGACGCGATTAGCGGATGAAAAAAAGCTCTTTGTATATCGGCAGGTTGGCGAGTTAAAATATGTTGCCAATTATAGCGTAGCAGATATTAGGTCTGGCAAAAAGTCGGATCCGCGTATTTATGGTAGTGACGTCGTGATTTCGTTCGATTCTAGCGCTAAAATAGCTGCAGAGAACTTGAGGCAAGCCCTTGGGATTGCAACAAGTGCAACAAGACTGGCTGCCCCAATATAGAAATCGACAGCCATTGATCCCAGCAAGTATGTTGTTCATGACAGGTAGAGACAATGAATCATAACCAAATGCCTATGCAGATTGATGCTCAAGGTAGTCAATTCCCTAGCCATCCCTATGCTCATAGTCAGTTGGGCTATGGTGATCGATTTAATCCAGAGGATGATAATGATAGCATCGATCTGCTAAAGATTCTTTGGTTTGTTGTTCATTACCGCTGGCTCATTGCCGCTTGCCTGGTCACCGGACTGGTATGTGGTGTTTTTTTTACGCTTATCCAAACACCAAAATATCGTGCCACGGCCCAAATGGAAATTCAGACAGCAGGCGCCAAGGTTATCGAGGATTTGGAAGTCGTCGCGACCTCGACTGATTTTCGCATGTTTGAAACGACGCGCGAAAAAATGCGATCGCGCGATTTGGCAAATAGAGTAGCTTACGAGCTGGACTTGGCTAACAAACCGGATTTTCTTGCGCCCGCGCCAACATTTTCTCTCGGCAATATTCTAAGGCGCATTACCGGTTCAACCCCTCAATTAGAATTTGACGACATAAGTCCGGATCAAAGGGCTGGTATAGCAAGTAGTATTCTTAGGGAGAGTTTAACCGTTGAATTGAAACGGAACACCAGCCTGTTGGAAGTCAGTTTTTCCCATCCTTTGCCGCAATATGCGGAAAGCGTGACCAATCAATTTGTACGCAGCTATATTGATCAAAATGTGGATAAACGAAGCGAAACTTCCGGCTTGGCCCGCGAATTCATTGAGCAACAGGTTGTGGAAACCAAGGAAAAACTACAACAGTCAGAAAAAGCCCTGGTTGCCTATGCTCAAAAAGAAGGCATTACCCTAACTGGTAATGACACATCCCTAGTATCTGAAAATATCAATGAGATTAACAAAGCGATATCTGACGCGGTGCAGGAGCGCCTTGATATTGCGCGCCTTGTTAAACAAATTGAAGATGGCGATTCAACAACTCTACCGGAAGTTTTTAAAAGTGAATCTATTCAATCGAACAAACAAAAAATTGCGGAACTAAAAGCAACTTATCAGGAAAAATTGTCGACCCTGAAGCCCGGTTTTCCAGAAATGGTTCGCTTGAGGGCGCAATTTAACGAATTGCAAAATCAGGTGAATTTGGAAATTGGCGCGATTGCTCGTTCAACAAAAGTTCTTTATGAGCAAAGTGTTGACAAGGAGGCGGCTCTCAAGGTGGAATTGGCAGATTTGGAGCGGCGCCAGTCCGAGTTTCAGCAAAAGAATATTCAGTACACCATTTTGAAACGCGAGGTTGATTCTAACCGGTCTCAATACGAGTCCCTGATTGGCAAATTGAACGAGGTTGGGGTTGGCTCGGAATTGCGGTCATCCAATGCTTCGATTATCGATCTGGCCGTCCGTCCTAATAATCCTTATACACCCAGACTTTCTATCAATATGGCAATTGCCTTTGCCTTTTTTGCGATGCTCGCAGCCGGCATTATCCTCTTGCTGGAATTGATGAATAATACGTTTTCAACACCCGATCAGATCGAGAATGATCTTAAACTGTCGGTGCTTGGTATCGTGCCTAAGGTGCCTGAAGCCTCCGTTTCGGACGAGTTTAACAATCCTCAATCGGGTTTGTCTGAAAGCTATCGAACCCTTCGAACCTCGATGCAATTTACAGGTACGGATGCGGGGTTAAAAACGATTGTCGTAACCAGCCCGGAGCCTTCAGAAGGTAAAACAACGACCAGTCTCGCGATTGCAGAAAACTTCGCTAATCTTGGTAAGAGAGTATTGTTGATTGATGGCGATTTACGCAAACCAAAATTGCATCGCGTGTTAAAAACCGATAACGCCACCGGACTTAGTAATTTGCTCACAAATGTTGTTCTAGCCGGTGGCGTTGAATCTGTTTTCCAACCGACAGGTAATCCAAATTTGACCTTTATGTCATCAGGCACTGTTCCGCCGAACCCAGCCGATATTCTTATGTCGCCCAGAATGGGAGTTATGTTGCAGTTATGCAAAAAACGCTATGATATGATCATCATAGATTCACCTCCCGTCATTGGATTATCGGATGCGCCTATCCTTGCAAGACAGGCTGATGCAACCCTGTTGGTCATTGCAACGAAACAGGCCACACGTAAGTCTGCGGCGAATGCTTTAAAAAGGTTGAAGGCAGCAGGCGCGAATGTTGTGGGTGCGGCAATGACAAAGTTCTCAATTGATAATCTTGATTACAACTATGCTTATCGATACATGAAGAGTAATTATTATGCCTATGACGGCGAGCAGTCTGGGGAGCTGAGACTGCAAGACAAACATGGGAGCCAAGATGCATCTGGTATCAAGACTAAGGCAGGCATTGGGGTTGCTGGTTTCTTTAACCGTTTTACCAATCGTTCTGGTTAATGCTTCCAGCCATTTTTATTCAAGTAATGTGCCTGACTTAGCCATTGGCATCAATCCGTCTAATCCCGATGCAAGAATTCGTTTGGTTGAACTTGCATTTGCTGACGAAAAAAACCGACCGAATATTGATGAGCAAAGATCAATTGTAAAAACCGGTATCCGTTTCGAGCCCAATGATGCGCGGCTTTACAGCCTGCTGGGAACCATAGAAGAACTGGCAGGGGAAGATACGAATACGGTTCAGAGCCTTTATATCCATGCTCTGACCCTTGATCCTACGGATTTGCGTGCGCTGCTACGCCGTTATGTTTACAATGTATCGAATGGCAGGATACAAGCCGCGCTGGATCAAGCAGAGTTGATTTTCAGGGCCTGGCCACAGTCCTGGGATTTGATTGAAGCGTCTTTACCGGCGCTTTTGGCGGATGAGGCCGGTTATCAGCAGGCCTATGAACGGTTCTTGACGCTATCTGGTGGTCCAAGATCCATGTTGATCTCGCTTTCAAAAAGCAATGCAGGTCTTGCTATTGCTAAAAGACTACTGATTGATTGGCACAATAAGGGCGTGGAGGATCTTCGTCCGGCCATCAATGTGATTACGTCTCGTTTGGTTCAGGCTGGCCAACCCCTGCAGGCATTCTTGTTGTTCGGTTTGACCTTAAACTCTTCAGAGACCAGTGAAGCTGGATTTGTTTTTAATCCGGGTTTTGCCCTTGATCCCAATGGCAATCTTTTTGATTGGTCTTTACCCCGTGTGCCTGGGATTAGCGCGCAGGTGGTTAACACCAGAAGTGGTAGCGAGACAGGTAAATCCGAATCCCCGTCTGTTCTACGTCGGCATTTGGAGATTAAATTCCAAAATACGCCGGTGCGGATAGCCAGCATCTTGCAAACGGTTCGATTGCCTGGTTCGAATTTTACCTGGTCGATCACCTATTCAACGGATCAATTCGGAGGCCCAAAACCCCTTCAGCTTCAGCTTAAATGTCGCAATAATGGCAGGGTCATAGAAACAGTCGATCTGACTGCCAGTGATGATGCGATCCGCACGATTGAGGTTGATGTGTCTATTCCCGCTTCTGATTGTGATTTGCAGCAGATCGTACTAACCAACGGTAAGGTGGCAGCAAGCTGGCAGAACCGGTATTCTGGATCAATCGCTTTACATGCGTTGAGGCTTCAGCCAAGTGGGAGTTAAGAGGATTAAAAGCGATACAGATTTTATGAAGGTGAACTATGCAGGTGCACTCATTCTCTTGGCGTGCATTCTTGGGGGAGGGACGCCTCAGGGGTTATGGACGGATCACCTGATTCAAATAGCCATGATCCCCGCACTATTTTTGGGGTTTTCCGCCTTGATGGGGAACCGACTTGGCAGAGGTGCAATGGTTCTTGCAATCGGAATTCTGGTTTTGATTGGTTTGCAGTTTCTACCCTTTTCTCCACAAAGTGAGTTGATCAAGTCTCCAGATGATATTCCGGTTTTGGAATTTTGGACCCTGTCGCCCTATAGAAGCCTGGCATCGGCAGCATTTTTGGCAGCTTTGCTCGGCTTCGGATTATTTGTGGCATCCTTATCAGAAGCCTTGCAAAAACGGTTGATCCGCTTTGTGTTTCTTGGGCTATCCATCAATCTTGTCATCAGTGTCATTCAACTTTCTTATAGCGGCGGAACAAGAATGGAAGATGTATTTCCTTTTGCGATTACATCGGCGCTTTTTGCCAATGAAAATCATTTCTCATCCTTTGTTTTTGCTGTTGTTCCTCTTATTGCTTGGCAGTTGTTATCAGTATCAAATCGCGCAATATTGTTCATCATAGTTACTGGCCTCATTGTGGCAATTATGTTTGCTGTGGGCTCAAGGGCAGGCATGGGCATTTCTGCTGGTATAGCGCTTTTCTCTTTTTTTTGGTTCTTGCTTCCCGATGCCAAACCTGTTTCTCGCCTTGTTTTGTTAACAATGGCTGCTTTTATAGTCCTTACGGCATTGGTTTTTTCTGATTTCGAAGGTGCATTGGAAGCCGATTTACGCTCGACCTTCTTTAAGAACACGATTAGTGCCATTGGCGATCATTGGCTTTTTGGGACAGGGTTTGGCACGTTTCCAATCATCTATCCACAATATGAGGCAGTTGATGAGGTTAGAAGAAATTTTGCAAACCATGCCCATAACGATTATCTGGAAGTGTTTCTTGAAACGGGTTTATTCGGAGTGCTGTTATTTTTTGGTTTTGTGACGCTGTTGGCTTATAACATGTTTCGCTCGCCTTTGTCTCAAGCAG